>Ga0307372_10000284_pt1 | contig 91150 bp, 83 predicted proteins | sample OX1MG_FD_202533 | JGI IMG/M metagenome (GOLD analysis project Ga0307372, IMG submission 202533) | Soil microbial communities from Risofladan, Vaasa, Finland - OX-1 | ecosystem: Environmental > Terrestrial > Soil > Coastal area > Acid sulfate soil | place: Finland: Risofladan, Vaasa | collected... | reverse complement strand
CTGCCGCCCCTGCCGGCCCGGCCCGCCCCTCCCCTCGCGGCGTGCCCTCCATCAGCCCCGCCCGGCGGCCCGAGCTCGAAACTGGCAACTAGCAATTCTGCGCGGCGTCTGCCGCGCAGACTCCTAGCTATCCGGCGGTCAACGCGGCGAACTGGGCGAGGTCAATGTTGCCGCCCGAGGCGATCGCGGCCACGCGTCCGCCCCCAGCGCGTCCACGGAGCGCCGCCGCCACCGCGCAGGCCGCCGCTCCTTCGAGGATGACGCGGTTGCGCTCGGCCGCCAGCTTCATCGCCGCCGCGGCCTCGTCCAAAGTCACCACCAGCGAGCCGTCGAGCAGCTTCTGCGCCCGCTCGAACATGCTGGCCAAGACGATCTTGCTGCCGATGCCGTCCACGAAGGAGGGCTGGTAGGGAACTTCGCAGGGCGCGCCGGCGGCGAGCGCGGCGGCGAGCGGGGCGGCGGTGGCGGCCTCGGCGGCGTAGATCTGCACCTGCGGCGCGAGCCGGCGCAGCACCGCGGCGATGCCGCAGGCCAAGCCGCCTCCGCCCCAGGGGATGACCACCACCTGCAGGTCGGGCAAGTCTTCCAACAGCTCCAGCGCAATGGTTGCGTTGCCGGCCATGACGTCGGGGTCGTCGAAGGCGTGGAGGAAGGTCGCCTCGACGCCGGGGTAGGAGCGGGTCTCAAAGCAGCGCCACCAGTGGGCGAAGGGGGCGAGGATCACGCGCCCGCCCAGGCGCTCGATGGCGCGCAGCTTGGTTTGCGGGGCGGTGTCGGGGGCGACGATGGTGGCGGGGATGCCCATCCGGCGGGCGCAGTAGGCCACCCCCTGCGCCATGTTGCCGGCCGAGGCGGTGAGCACGCCGCCCGCCAGGCGCCCGCGGCCCAGGCGGGCCATGGCGTTGGCCGCGCCGCGGATCTTGAACGAGCCGATGGGCTGCAGGCTCTCCAGCTTGAGCCAGACCTCGGCGGAGCTGTCGGGCAGCTCGGCTTGCAGGCGGACGAGCGGGGTGCGCAGCGCCAGGCCGGCGATGCGGGCGCGGGCAGACTCGACGTCTTCGAGCGTGGGGAGCATGGGTCGAATCTTATCCAAAAAAGGGGACAGGGGACAGGGAACCGGGGACAGGGCAGACGCGGCAACTTCCCGGGCTGGTCCGAGTGTGGGTTTGCTGGCGAGTGGCAAGGGGGCTTGACAGCTGCCCGGGGGGCTGCTATATCTACATTCGATATCGTATGGCGAAAACAACCGAACTGCTGCCGGGGACGCTGGACGTGCTGATCCTGAAGACGCTGGCGCTGGAGCCGCTGCACGGGGTGGGGGTGGCGGACCGGCTGGCGCAGGTGACCCAGGGGACGTTCCGGGTGGGGCCGGGGTCGCTGTTCACCGCGCTGCACCGGATGGAGGAGAAGGGCTGGCTGAGCGCGGCCTGGGGGGAGACGCGGGAGGGGCGGCGGGCGAAGTTCTACCAGCTCACCCGCGCCGGGCGGCGGCGGCTGGAGCAGGAGACGGAGCGCTGGAAGACGATCGCGCTGGCGGTGGGGCGGGCGCTGGAGCTGCGGTAAGGGAGCCGAACCGATGCTGAGCCGATTTCGCTTTTTGGGGCGCAACCTGTGGCGGCGGCGGCAGGCCGACGCGGACCTGGAGGCCGAGCTGGGCGCCTATGCCGCGGAGATGAACGGGCGGCGGCGGCACAGCGTGCGGCCGGAGCAGTTGCGCGAGGAGGTGCGGGGGGCGCGCCTTGGGGCCGGGATCGAGGGCTGGGCGCGCGATCTGCGCTACGCCGGGCGGATGCTGCGCAAGGCGCCGCTGGTGACGCTGGCGTGCGTGGCGACGTTTGCGCTGGGGATTGGGGCGAACACGCTGGTGTTCAGCATGGCGAACGCGCTGCTGCTGCGGCCGCCGCCGATGCCGCATCCGGAGCAGCTCGCCTTTTTGCGGATGCTGCAGCACGGCGCGCCGGGGGCGGGGGTGGATGCGGCGCAGATCGAGGAGCTGCGGCGGCAGACGCGGGACCTGTACAGCGGGGTGGCGTCATCCTCGCTGGCGCAGTTGGGGTTGAGCTACCGCGGCAGCGCGCAGACGCTGTGGGCGAGCTATGTCAGCGGCAATTTTTTTGGGCTGCTGGGGGTGCGGCCGGCGCTGGGGCGGTTCTTCGCCGCGCCGGCGGGGGTGGTGGACCGCGCGCCGGAGCTGGTGCTGAGCTACGCCTATTGGCGCTCGCGCTTTGGCGGCGACCGCGGGGTGGTGGGGCAGACGGCGACGGTGAACGGGCGGGCGGTGACGATTGTCGGGGTGGGGCCGAAGGGCTTTCATGGCATCTCGGATCTGTTTGACACGCAGGGCTACCTGCCGCAGGGGCTGGCGGCGACGGCGGGGACGAGCCAAGTGATGGGAGCGATTCCGTTGGTGCGGCGGCGCGGCGGGGTGAGCGCGGCGGCGGAGCAGGCGGAGCTGGGGGTGGTGGCGGCGCGCCTGGCGCAGGCGCATCCCCAGCAGTTGCACGGCTTGACCCTGCTGAGCGTGCCGTTTGGGATTGGGTTGATCAGCAGCGGCGGCGGGAACCCGTTTGGGGTGGTGGCCGGGCTGTTTCTGGCGCTGTCGGGGCTGGTGCTGCTGCTGGCGGCGGCCAACGTGATGGGGCTGTTGCTGGCGCGGGCGAGCGGGCGGGCGCGGGAGATGGCGGTGCGCTCGGCGCTGGGGGCGGGGAGGCGGCGGCTGGCGCGGCAAGTGTTTTTGGAGACGCTGCTGCTGGCGCTGGGGGGCGGAGCGGCGGGCATGGCGCTGGGGGCGCTGGGCAGCCGGGCGGTGAGCGCGCTGCCGCCGCACAGCGGGTTCCCGCTGGTGCTGGACTTCGGTTTCGACGGGCGGGTGTTTCTCTACGGGCTGGCGATGGCGGGGTTGGTGGCGCTGGCGGCGGGGCTGGCGCCGGCGTGGCGGGCGGCGGGGGCCGACCCCAACGATGCGCTGCGGAGCGACCGGCGCGGGGGCGGGGGCAGCCGCCAGCGGCTGCGCTCGGCGCTGGTGGTGGCGCAGGTGGCGGGCTCGCTGGCGCTGCTGATCGTGGGCGGACTGTTTGTGCGCAGCCTACGGCACGCGGAGTCGGCGCCGGTGGGCTTCGATCCCGGCCACGTCTGGAATTTCAGCCTGGACGCCGCCGGCGCCGGCTATGACGCGGCGCGCGGCGGGCAATACTACGCGCAACTGCTGGCGCAGGCGCGCCGCTGGCCGGGGGTGGAGTCGGCCAGCCTGGCGCAGGCGGTGCCGTTTGGGCTGAACAGCCTGGGCACCGGGGTGCGGCCGGAATCGGCGCCGCCGGCGACGGGCACGCCGGCGCCCAGCGCCGGCACCAGCGCCGTCTCCGAGGGCTATTTCGCCACGATGCGCATTCCCCTGCTGCAGGGGCGCGGCTTCAACCCCGGGGACAACGCCGCCGCGGCGGCGGTGGCGGTGGTCAGCGAGGCGATGGCGCAGCGCTTCTGGCCGGGCGGCCACGCCATCGGCCAGCGCTTTGTGCGCAGCAACGACGCCAAGCATCCGCTGCGCGTGGTGGGGGTGGCGGGCAATGTGGTGACCGACCTCACCGAGCCGGCGGGGATGTTCTTCTATGTGCCGGAGGCGCAGAGCTATTCCGCGCAACAGACGCTGGTGGTGCGCTTGGCGCGGGGGGCGACGGCGGCGGCGGTGACGCAGGCGATCGCGCGGCTGGATGCCAACGTGCCGGTCAGCGTGCAGAGCATGGAGGAGGCGATTGGGGGCCTCAACGGGCTGTTCGTATTCGACCTGGGGGCGCGGCTGGCGACGTGGCTGGGGTTGCTGGGGCTGGCGCTGGCGCTGGTGGGGGTGTATGGGGTGGTGGCGTACGGGGCGGCGCAGCGGACGCACGAGATGGGGGTGCGGGTGGCGCTGGGAGCGCGGCCGGGGCAGGTGTTGGGCGCCATCCTGCGGCAGGCGCTGGGGATCGTGGGGGTGGGGATGCTGCTGGGGTTGCTGCTGGCGGCGGGCATTGGCAAGCTGGTGGGGGCGTTTTTGGTGGGGGTTTCCGGGCTGGACCCGTTGACCTTTGTGGTGGCCTCGCTGGGACTGGGGGCGGTGGCGCTGGCGGCGTCGCTGCTGCCGGCCTGGCGGGCGGCGCGGGTGGACCCGCTGGCGGCGCTGCGCTGCGAGTAGAGCCGGGACGAGATGCACGAGCGGTGAGGGTCGCCCTCGACGCCAACGTGCTGCTTTAGGCCGAGGGGCTCAACGGCTTGGAGCGGCGCGTGCCTTTGCTGCAGCCTCCGGCCGATCGCGGGGGTCGCGCCGCTTTGCCTGCTGGCAAAATCGGCGCGAAAGGCTGCGAACCGGGGCCCCCAGAGCCCGCCTCGGGCTCTGGGGGGGTCGTAATTCCGCAGGGGCAGACGCGCCCGGGGCGCGTCTGCGCCCCCGGGAAGCGAATCGGCGCGGCCCCCCCGGGCAGTGAAGCAGCGCAGCGCCGGCTTGGGGCCGCGGGGCCCCCAAGCCGGCGTGAGCACAAGCGGGACGCGCGGCGCAGCCGCGCAGGGGCCCGCGCCCACCACCCGATGGCCTGTAGTCTAGCCGTCTTTGCCGAGCAGCTCTTCTTCGTCCTTGCCCTCGCCGCTGAGGTTGAGCAGGACGGAGTAGTCCTCGAGCGTGGTGGTGTCGCCCAGGACCTGGGCGGTGGCGACCAGCTCGCGCAGCAGGCGGCGCATGATCTTGCCGCTGCGGGTCTTGGGCAGGCCCTCGACCAGGCGGACCTCGTCGGGGCGGGCGAAGGCGCCGATCTCGGTGGCGACCCACTGGCGCAATTCGGCCTCGAGCTCGGCGCTGGGGGCGGCGGCGCCCTTGAGGGTGCAAAAGACGACCAGGGCCTGGCCCTTGAGCTGGTCGGGGCGGCCGACGGCGGCGGCCTCGGCGACGGCGGGGTGGCGCACCATCACCGACTCGACCTCCATGGTGCTCATGCGGTGGCCGCTGACGTTGATGACGTCGTCCACGCGGCCGAGGATCCAGTAGTAGCCGTCGGCGTCGCGGTGGGCGGCGTCGCCGGTGAAATAGGCGCCGGGGTAGCGCGACCAGTAGCTCTCCTGGTAGCGCTCGGGGTCGCGGTAGAGGCCGCGCAGCATCGAGGGCCAGGGGGTGCGCAAGATGAGGTAGCCCTGCTGGCCGGTGGGGACGGGCTGGCCCTGGAGGTCCACGATTTCGGGGTCAATGCCGGGCAGGGGCAGGGTGGCGGAGCCGGGCTTGGTGGCCACCGCGCCGGGGACGGGGGAGAGCAGGATGCTGCCGGTCTCGGTCTGCCACCAGGTGTCCACGATGGGGCAGCGGCCGTTGCCGATCACCTCGTGGTACCAGCGCCAGGCGGAGGGGTTGATGGGCTCGCCCACCGAACCCAGCAGCCGCAAGCTCGAAAGGTCGTGGCGGGCGGGGAAGGCGTCGCCGTGGCGGATGAAGCTGCGGATGGCGGTGGGCGAGGTGTAGAAGAGGTTGACGCGGTGCTTGGCGATCAGGCGCCAGAAGCGGTCGGGCTCGGGCCAGTCGGGGGCGCCCTCGTACATGAGGGTGGTGGCGCCGGCGGCGAGCGGGCCGTAGATGATGTAGCTGTGTCCGGTGACCCAGCCGATGTCGGCGGTGCACCAGTAGACGTCCTCGTCGCGCAGGTCGAAGACCCAGCGCATGGTGGCCTGCACCTGGAGCAGGTAGCCGGCGGTGGAGTGGACCACGCCCTTGGGCTTGCCGGTGGTGCCGCTGGTGTAGAGCACGAAGAGGGGATGCTCGCTGTCGAGCGGGGTGGCGGGGCAGGTTTCGCTCTCGCCGCGCAGCAGTTCGGTCCAGTCGAGGTCGCGGCCGGGGCGCATGGCGACGGCGCTGCCGAGATGGCGGTAGACGAGGGCGTGGCGCACGCCGGGGCAGTGTTCCAGGGCGGCGTCCACGTTCTGCTTGAGCGGGACCTCGCGGCCGCGGCGGCGGCCGCCGTCGGCGGTGATGACCAGTTGGGCCTCGAGGTCGTCCATGCGGGTGCGCAGGGCTTCGGAGGAGAAGCCGGCGAAGACGACGGAGTGGATGATGCCGAGACGGGCGCAGGCCAGCATGGCGACGGCGGCCTCGGGGATCATGGGCAAATAAATGATGGCCCGGTCGCCGGCGGTGTAGCCCAGCCGTTTCAGGGCGTTGGCGAGCTTGGAGACGCGGCGATGGAGGTCCTGGTAGGTGAGGATGCGCTGCTCGAAGTTCTCGCCCTCCCAGATGAGGGCGGCCTTGTTGCGGCGCCAGCCCTCGAGGTGGCGGTCGAGGCAGTTGTAGCTGGCGTTGATCTTGCCGCCGACGAACCACTGGGCGAAGGGAGGCTGCCAGTCGAGGGCGGTGTGGAAGGGCTGGAACCAGTGGAGCTCGGCGCGGGCCTTTTCGCTCCAGAAGGCTTGGGGGTCGGCGAGGGCGCGCTGGCGGAGTTCATCGTAGGCGGCGCGGCTAGAGACGTGGGCGCGGGCGGAAAACGCGGGGGAGGGGGGAAAGAGGGCCGGGAGCGTGTCCGCCATGGCAGCATGATACCGCGAGCGGCGGCGATTACCGATGCCCAGCGGGGGCGAGGCCGGTGGCGACCACGGCGTCGCTGTTCTGGGAGCCGCGGCTGACGGCCAGGCGGCCGTCGCGGGAGAAGGCGTAGGCGGCGATCGTGAGGTCGGTGAAATGGGTGATGGCGTAGAGCGGGCCGCCGTCGAGCGGAGCGGCCCAGATGTTGCCGGTATTGCCATCGGTGATGACCCCGGCGAGGGCGCGCCCGTCGGGGGTGGTGGCGTAGGGGGCGGCGAAGCTGCCGCGGGACTCGCGCGGCTTCACGACGATGGGCGCGGCGCCGTTGAGGCTAATCTCGACCACGTCGCCGACGCTGCTGTTGGGCACCATGGCGGGCGCCAAGACGCGTTCTGGGTCGGGCAGGGGAAGCCCGAAATTGGTATAGAGCTCGATCGGCGAGGTCTTGCGGGGGGCTCCGCCCGCCAGCGGCACGATCCAGAGGCGCTGATGGGAGGCGTTGCCGGCGGCGTACATGTTCAGAAAGGCCACCGATTTGCCGCCCTCCACCAGGACCGGGTTGATGGCGTTGAGGCCGGGGGTGAGATTGGCCAGGCCGGTCCCTTGCAGGTCCACGCGCCAGATGTTCCAGGTTCCGGCAGGGTTGAGGCCCTGAAAAACAATTTGCCCGCTGGGAGAGACGTTGGGGTCCATGAAAAAGGTGGGGAGGTTGCCGACCGGGATGGGTTGGGGCGGGCCGGCGCCCTCCAGCCAGAGTTGGCTTTGACCGGCGGGGAAGCGCACGCTGACGAGCTGGCCTTGGGGTGTCCAGGCCAAGCCGAAAAATCCATCTTGGTCGGCGCCACCGCCGGGCAACGGCTCGAAGGCACCGCCGGGGATGGCCTGGCGCCAGACGGAGTACTGCGGGTTGCTGTGAACCAGCGCTATGGCGCCGCCAGCCTGGGAGGCGATGGTGACGCGGTCAAAGCCCTGGAGGTCGTGGGTCAGTTGTAGGAGTTGGCCGCCGGGGTAGGCGATCTCGCGAATCTGCGAGGGCGAGGTGCTGGGGATGGAGTCGGTGACCAGCACGCCGCGGCCATCGGGCCGCCAGGCCAAGTCGGAGGCGGACCGGGGGAGGTCGGGGCCCAGCTCCTGGAGGCGGCCGTCGGCGGCGCCGACCAGCACGACGTGGTCGGTGACGTCGGTGCCGGCGCCGCTGCGCTCGACCGCGATCCAGCGGCCGTCGGGGGACCAGGCGGGGGTGTCGGGATACAGGGGGCCGTTGATCCAGCAGCGGCTGTCGTAGCCGGAGGGGCTGGGATCGCTGCGCACGTGGGCCTGGGAGCCATCGGCGAGCGCGACGGTCAGCTCGTCGCCGGCGGGCCGGGCCGCCAGGTAGGCGATCTGCTTGCCGTCGGGGGAGACGCCGGCGCCGCTGCAGACTTCATTGGCGATGGTGCGCACCGCGCCGCCGAGCACAGGAATGGCTTTCAGGGTCTTGTCCTCGACAAAATAGACGGTGCTGCCGTCGGGGGAGAACGAAGGCGATTGGCAGCAGCCGGGGGCGGGGGGCATGATCTCGACGTCGCTACCGTTGGCGACCGAGAGCAGATGGAGGGAGGTGCCTTGCGGGGAGGCATCCACGTGGGCGAGGAACTTGCCGTCGGGAGAGATGGCGGCGTCTTGCACCTGCCCGCTGAAGGTCAGGGGGCGGAAGCTGAGGTTGGCCGCGGCGGCTGGCGGCGGGGCGGGGCGGGGCTGCCAACGCCACCAGGCCAGCGCGGCCAGCGCGAGCACCACGAAGGCGGCGGCGGGCAGGGCCCAGCGGGGGCGGGGCGCGGGGGCGACCGCGGTGGCGGAGGCGGGCGCGGGCGTGGAGGGCGGTGGCAGGCCGGGGGTGGAGAGAACGTTGGGGCTGGACGAGGGGGCACCCGAGGAGGAGGTTCCCAGCAGCCGGCGGAGGCCGACGCGCAGCTCGGCGGCGGACTGGAAGCGCAGATCGGGGTCTTTCTCCAGGCACTGGGCGATGATGTCGTCGAGCCGGGGCGGGATCTCGGGGCGCAGCGAGCTGGGCGGCGGCGGGATGCGCATGAGGATGGCGGCGGAAAGATCGGCGGAGGTGCGGCCTTGAAAGGGCGGCTGGCCGCCGGCCATCTCGTAGAGCACCACGCCCAGGCTGAAGAGGTCGCTGCGGGCGTCGAGCAATTCGCCGCGGGCCTGCTCGGGCGACATGTAGGCGGCGGTGCCGAGGGTGGCCCCGGGGGTGGTGAGCGGCTGCTTGCCGGCGGCGGCGCCGGGGGCGGTGCCGGCGAGGGTGGCGGCGTCGGCCTCGGCGGCGCCGGCCAGGGCGAACTGCGCCAGGCCGAAGTCGAGCACCTTGGCGCTGCCGCGCTGGGTGATGAAGATGTTGCCGGGCTTGAGGTCGCGGTGGAGGATGCCCTTGGCGTGGGCGGCCTGCAGGGCGTCGGCGATCTCCGCGCCCCATTGCACGAGCTGGGGCAGGGGCACGGGGCCGCGGCGGAGGCGGTCGTGGAGGGTTTCGCCCTCGAGCAGCTCCATCACCAGGTAGGGCTGGCCGGCGTGCTCGCCGGCCTCGTACAAAGTGCAGATGTTGGGATGGTTGAGGGCGGCGATGGCGAGGGCCTCGCGCTGAAAGCGCTCGCGGGCGGCGTCGCTGGAGGCCTCGGGCAGGAGCTTGAGCGCCACCAGGCGATTGAGGCGGCGGTCGCGGGCCTGGAAGACCACGCCCATGCCGCCGGCGCCCAGCTTTTCCAGCACCTCGAAGGGGCCGATGTCGCGGTTAGTGGGCATGGCTGGCGGAGTTCGCCGGGGCGAGGCCGGTGGCGAGGACGGCGTCGGTGTTGGGGCTGCCGCGGCTGAGGGCGAGGCGGCCGTCGTGGGAGAAGGCGTAGGCGGCGATGCGCAGGTCGGTGAAGTGGGTGAGGGGGTAGGGCTTGCGGCCGTCGAGGGGAAAGGCCCAGAGGTTGTCGGTGGTGCCGTGGTTGACGATGTAGGTGATGGCGCGGCCGTCGGGAGTCCAATTGTAGGGCCCCTGCATGGTGGCGTGGTCGAGGGCGATGGTATGGACCTGGGCTTGGCCACCGCCGAGTTGGATGATGGCGGCGAGGTGAGACTGGCCGGGACCCATGGTTTCGGCGAAGAGGCGGGTGCCGTCGGGGGAGGCGGGGTTGCCGTCCACGAAAACATTGCCGGACCAGATGGGGTGGGCGGGGCCGCCGGCGAGGGGTGCCTGCCAGAGGGTTTGACGGTTGCCCAGGAGCTGCAGGTAGACTACGGCTTGGCCGCCGTCCACCAGGGTGGGCAGTAGGTTTTGGGTGGCCGGGCCGGCGGGCTGGAAGCGGATGAGGCCGGTGCCGTCGGCATTGACGCGCCAGACATCATTGGCTTTGGTGCCGGCGGAAAAGAGGATCTGTCCGTTCGGCGCCACCACCGGACCGCTGAGACTCGAGGGCGCGTCGGGCAGCAGGGGATGGGCGGCGGTGCCGTCGGCGTTGTCCGACCAGAGTTGCACCTTGCCGCCGAAGGTGCGGGTGGTGACCAGAGCGTCTTGGGGCGTCCAGGCAAGGCCGTTGAAACCATCCTGGTTGGAGCCGCCGCCGGGCAACTGGCGCAGTTCGGCCTGGGGGGAGGCTTGTGCCCAGATGGAGTATTGGGGAGCGTTGTGGAGGAGGACGAGATCGCCCTGGGCGGAGAGGCTGGCGCTGGAGTAGCCCTGCAGGTCGTTGGTGAGCGCCTTGGCCGGACCGCTGGGATAGGGCAGCAGCCAGGCTTGGGGGACCGCCGAGGCGGGCATGGCGGCGGTGAGGACCAGGCCGCTGCCATCGGGCAGCCAGTTCAGGTCGGCCCCGCCAAAGTTGAGGTCGGGGGCGAGATCATCGGCGACGTGGCCGTCGGCGGTGTTGACGGTCTCGACGTGGGTGCCGACGCCATTGCCGAATTTGGCCACGGCGAGAAGGCGGCCGTCGGGCGACCAGGCGGGGGGATGGACAAGCGCTCCGGGAGAGCCCCAGCAAGTGGACAGGTAGCCAACACCGGGCGCAGTTTCATGCAGCACGCGCGGCTGCGCACCATCGGGGCGGGCGAGGATGAGTTGGCTGGTTGCGGTGGGCGCGGTGAGGTAGGCGATCTGGCTGCCGTCGGGGGAGAAGCCGGCGCCGCTGCAGACGTGGCTGGCGATGGGGCGCACCGCGCCGCCGAGCACCGGGACCGCCTCCAGGCGATCGTTGGCCTGGAAGTAGACGGCGCTGCCGTCGGGGGAGAAGGTGGGGGCGGCGCAACAACCGTCGCCGGGAGGGACGATTTGCACGTCACTGCCGCTGGCGATGGAGAGCAGGTGGAGGGAGGTGCCGCCGGGGTTGAGGTCCACGTGGGCGAGGAACTTGCCGTCGGGGGAGATGGCGGCGTCGAGCACGTGGCCGGTGAAGGTGAGCTGGCGGAAGGTCAGGTTGATGGGCGCGGCCGGGGGCCGGGGGGCGAAGCGCCACCAGGCCAGGGCGGCGGCGACGAGCGCCAGGGCGGCCAGCGCGGGCCAGCGCCAGTGGCGGCGGACCAGGCCGCCCAGCACTTGGGCGTCGGAGGAGAGGGGGGCGGCGCTGGGGCGGGGCGGGGGCGCGGGCAGGGCGACCGTGGCGGGCGCGCTGGGGTCGGAGGCGGGGGCTGGGGTGAGCGTGCCGCTCTCGCGCTTGAGGCGCTTCAAGTCGCTGCGCAAGTCGGCGGCAGACTGGTAGCGCAGATCGGGGTCTTTCTCCAGGCAGCGGCTGGCGACCTCGTCGAATTTGAGGGGCAATTCGGGGCGGAGTTGTCCGAGGCGGGGGGGCTGCTCCTTGAGGATGGCGGCGATGGAGTCGGCGGCACCGCTGGCGGGGAAGGCGCGGCGTCCGCAGGCCATCTCGTAGAAGACCGAGCCGAAGCTGAACAGGTCGGAGCGGGGGTCGAGGGTTTCGCCGCGGGCCTGCTCGGGCGACATGTAGGGGATGGTGCCGAGGGTCATGCCGGGCGAGGTGAGGGTGCGGCCGTCGGTGAGGGTGGCGCCGGCGGCGTCGGAGGGATCGGGGGCTTCGAGGCGGGCGAGGCCGAAGTCGAGCACCTTGAGATGACCGCCGGGGGAGACCCAGATGTTGTCGGGCTTGAGGTCGCGGTGGAGGATGCCGCGGCGGTGGGCGGCGTCGAGGGCGTCGGCGATCTGCACCGCCCAGTCGAGCAACTGCTCCGGCGACAGCGGGCCGCGGGCGAGCCGGGCGCGCAAGGTCTCGCCCTCGAGCAGCTCGAGCACCAGGTAGGGCCGACCGTGGTCGTCGCCGATCTCGAAGAGGGTGCAGATGTGGGGATGGTTGAGGGCGGCGATGGCGGTGGCCTCGCGCTGGAAGCGTTCGCGGGCGGCGGGGGTGGCGGCCTCGGGCAAAAACTTCAACGCCACCAGGCGGTTGAGGCGGCGGTCGCGGGCCTTGAAGACCTCGCCCATGCCGCCGGCGCCCAAGGGCTCGATCACCTCGAAGGGTCCGACATCGCGGTTGGCGGGCATGGGGGGGGTGCGCGGGAGGGGAAGGAAATACCATGGAGTGTACGCTTTAGCTGGGCGGGGCACAAGCCGGGGCGAAGGTTGGGGCGCCGGGGTGGTGGCGGCGCGGGCTGCGTGCCATAATCACTCCAGGTTGCCGCGCTGTGCAGGAGAGAACCGCCATGCTGCGTTCCCCATGGATTGCCGTTCGCGCCGCCCGCCAGGCCGAGGCGGGTTCGGATGCCATGACCCAGATGCACTTTGCCCGCCGGGGCGAGGTCACGCCGGAGATGGAGTATGTGGCCGCCCGGGAGGGGGTGGCGGCGGAGCTCATCCGGGCCGAGTTGGCGGCGGGGCGGCTGATCATTCCGGCCAACATCCGCCACCCGGAGCTGGAGCCGATGGCGATCGGGGTGGCGACGCGCTGCAAGATCAACGCCAACATCGGCAACTCGGCGCTGGCGAGCGACCGGGGGGCGGAGCTGGAGAAGCTGCACGTGGCGGTGCACTATGGCGCCGACACGGTGATGGACCTCTCCACCGGGGGCGACATTCCCATGATCCGGGAGGCGATCCTGCGGCACTCGCCGGTGCCGATCGGGACGGTGCCGATCTACGAGGCCCTGACCAAGGTGCGGCGGATCAAGGATCTGACGCGGAGCGTGCTGCTGGAGACGATCGAGAGCCAGGCGGAGCAGGGGGTGGACTACATGACCATCCACGCCGGCATCCTGCGCGAGCACCTGCCGCTGACCAAGGACCGCATCACCGGCATCGTCAGCCGGGGCGGGGCGATTTTGGCGGAGTGGATGGTGGAGAACGGGGCGGAGAACCCGCTCTACGAGTGCTTCGACGAGATCTGCCAGATATTCCGGCGCTACGACGTGTCGTTTTCGCTGGGGGACAGCCTGCGGCCGGGTTCGCTGCACGACGCCAGCGACGCGGCGCAGTTCGCCGAGCTGAAGACGCTGGGGGAGCTGGCGCGGCAGGCGTGGGCGCAGGAGGTGCAGGTGATGATCGAGGGTCCGGGGCACATTCCCATGGACCAGATCCAGATGCAGGTGGAGAAGGAGGTCGAGCTCTGCCAGGGGGCGCCGTTCTACACGCTGGGGCCGCTGGTGACCGACTTCGCGCCGGGCTACGACCACATCACCAGCGCCATCGGGGCGGCGATGATCGGCTGGCACGGGGCGGCGATGCTGTGCTACGTGACGCCCAAGGAGCACCTGGGGCTGCCCAACGCCGCCGACGTGAAGCAGGGCTTGATCGCCTACCGCATCGCGGCGCACGCGGCCGACATCGCGCGCCACCGGCCGGGGGCGCGGGACCGCGACGACGCGCTGTCGCGGGCGCGCAAGGCCTTCGACTGGCGGCAGCAGTTCGCGCTGGCGCTGGATCCGGAGACGGCGCAGGCGCTGCACGACGAGTCGCTGCCGCAGGAGGGCTACAAGGACGCGCGCTTCTGCTCGATGTGCGGGCCGCAGCACTGCTCGATGGGCCACGGCGGGGTGGACGCGTTTGTCGCGGGGCTGGAGCCGGCCCTGGCCGCCAAGCCATGAGCGGGCTGGGGCCGGCGCAGCAGAAGCTGCGGGAAGAGTTCAACCAGTGGCAGGCGCGGGGCAAGGGCGCCAGCATGGCGCGGCACCACGGCGCGATCACCGAGCGGGCGGTGGAGCGGATGGGGCTGGAGGCCGGCGACCGGGTGCTGGACCTGGGCTGCGGCTCGGGGTGGGCGTCGCGGCGGCTGGCGCCGCGGGTGGGGCCGCGCGGGCTGGTGGTGGGGCTGGATCTTTCCGACGCCATGATCCGCGAGGCGCAGGAGCACCCCGAGGCGCCGCGCAACGTGCGCTACCTGTGCGCGCCGGCGGAGAGCATTCCCTGGTCGAACGATTTTTTCACCCATGTGCTGAGCGTCGAGAGCTTCTACTACTACGCCGACCAGCGCGCCGTGCTGGACGAGCTGCGGCGCATCGTCATCCCCGGCGGGCGGGTGTTTCTGCTGATGTGCCTGTTCCGGGGCAATCCCAACGCGCAGGATTGGGTGGAGAAGCTGGCGGTGCCGGTGCACCTGCGCAGCGCCGGCGAGTATTGCGAGCTGCTGGGCAACGCCGGCTGGGCCGAGGCCCAGGCGGAGGAGTGGGCCCCGGACCCGAGCGATCCCCACCCCGACGAGCACGCCTACGCCTGCCTGGTGACGGCGCGCAAGCCCTGAGCCATGCGCCGCGTCCGCGCCCGCGGCGGCTTCGCCGCCGCCTTGGGCGGGCGGTCGCGCCGGCGCTGCCGCCGGATCCGGCCATCGCCGGCGGGCGCGGGCAAGGCCGCCACGGTGCGGCTGTGCTCGGATTGCCATGGCTTGGCGCGGGTGGTCGCAACCCGGCAAACGCTGGCCCAGTGGCGGGACACGCTCGACGAGATGCAGGACAACGGGCTGGAAGCCTCGCCGCGGGAACTGGCCGCTCGCGGGGGTCGCGCCGCTTTGCCTGCCGGCAAAATCGGCGCGAAAGGTTGCGAAATTCCGCAGGGGCAGACGCGCCAGTGGCGCGTCTGCGCCCCCGGGAAACAAATGCGGCGCGGCCCCAGCGAAGCGCAGCGCCGACTTGGGGCCACGGGCCCCCAAGTCGGCGCGAGCACAAGCGGGACGCGCGCCGCAGGCGCGCTGGGGCCCGCGCCAACCAACGTGCGCGGCTACTTGGCGAAGCATTACGGCGCCGCCGGGCGGCGGTAGGCGGCTCCGGGTTGCCAGCCACCGCCGCGCTTGCTACAGTGGAAGCTGAACCTGTGTGAGCCAGCAGCGCCTTTTGGCGAACAGGTTCGTGGCCGTGGCGCCATCGTCTAGCGGTTAGGACGTCGCCCTCTCAAGGCGAAGATCGCGGGTTCGAATCCCGCTGGCGCTACCAAGCTTCTCCGATCGGCATCCAAGCCGCTGAAGGGCCATGGGACGGCTGCAGGGCAAAGTCGCGATCGTCACCGGCGGGTCCATGGGCATTGGCGCGGCGTGCGTGCTGCGCATGGCCGAGGCGGGCGCGGCGGTGGCCTGCTTTGACATCCAAGATGCCGCCGGCCAGGCGCTGGCGGAGCAAATGGCGGGCCGCGGCTTCCCGGTGCGGTATTGGCACGCGGATGTGACGCGCGAGGGCGAGGTGCGCGACGCGGTCGCCGACGCGGCCCGGCACTTCGGCGCGCTCCACGTGCTGGTCAACAACGCCGGCATCGCCGGCGCCAACAAGCCCACCCACGAGCTCAGCGAGGCAGAGTGGGACGCGGTGCAGGCGGTCAACGTCAAGGGGGCGTTCTTCTGCAGCAAGCACGCCATCCCGCACCTGCAGCGGGCGGGCGGGGGCAGCATCATCAATCTGTCATCGATCTACGGGCTGGTGGGGGCGCCCGATGCGCCGCCCTACCACGCCTCCAAGGGCGCGATCCGGCTGATGAGCAAGACCGACGCGCTGCTGTACGCCCGCGACGGCATTCGCGTCAACTCGGTGCACCCGGGCTTCATCTGGACCCCGATGGTGGAGGGCTTCCTGAGCGGCCGCGGGGATCTGGAGGCCGGACGGGCGGCGGTGGCGGCCCTCCACCCCATCGGCCGCATGGGCGAGCCCGACGACATCGCCTACGGGGTGGTCTACCTCGCCTCCGACGAGGCCAAGTTCATCACCGGCTCCGAGCTGGTGATTGACGGCGGCTACACCGCCCGCTGAGCGCGGGCGCGTCAGGGCAGGCGGGAGTGCACGGCGGCTAGGGCGGCTTGCAGGCCGGCGCAGAGCTGGAGCGGAGGCGCCACCTTCCAGAAGTGGATGAAGAACAGGCGGGGACGCTCGTTGAGCATGTGGTTGTGCAGGGCGAGGATCTGGAAGCCGTGGGCGGTGAGGGCGGAGAGGACGGGGTTGACCTCGGCGGCGGCGACGGCGAGGTCGCCGGTGGCGGCGACCTGGCCGGCGCCGGCGGATTGGAACAGGAGCGCCGTTGACTTCCAGTAATCCGGCAGCGTGGGCTGGTCGGCGTGGGCGATGTCAACGTCGAGCAGGCCCTCGCCCCAGGCGCCGTGGCGGCCGAGCGCGCGCTCGACCGCGGCCACCCAGGCGGGGGCGACGGCGGCGGGCGCGGCGGGCCGGGGTCGGTGGCGGAGAAAAGCCGGGGTGGCGGTGGCGGCGTAGGCGTCCATGACGGCGCGGGCGAGGGCGGTTTCGGCGCCGTGGCCGGTGAAGTGGACAAACATCAGGCGCGGGGCCTCGTTGAGGAAATGGTTGTGCACGCCGGTGACGTCGAGGCCGTGGGCGCGCAGGCGGGCGATCACCGGGGTGATTTCGTTGAGGCGCAGGCAGAGATCGCCCATGACGGCGGCCTGGCCGCGCGAGCCGGTGAAGGTGACCAGCGAGTCGAGCTGTCCCGGGGCCAGGTGGAGATCGCCCACGCGGACGCGGAGGTCGGGGCGGGGCAGGGTGATCAGATAAACGCCCTCGACCCAGGCGCCGGAGGTTGCCATGGCGTGGTTGATGGCGGCGGTGTCGAGGGATTGGGCGCGGCCGCGGGGCGCGGCCAGCAGGGCGAGCAGGCAGAGGAGCAGGCCTGGGGTCCGTGGCATGGGGTGATTGTAGCCCGCGGGCGGAAGGGCACGAGAGGGTGGCTATACTGGGCGTGATGGGAGCCACCATGCGGGCGGCCTCGGCTTGGCGGGGCTATCGGCTGTTCTACACGCAGTTTCGCGAGCACTTCCACACCACCGGGGCGATTGCGCCGAGCGGGGCGGCGCTGGCGCGGGCGATCACCACGCCGCTGGCGCTGGCGCCGGCGGGGGGGCTGCGGGTGCTGGAGGTGGGGGCGGGGACGGGGGTGTTCACCCGGGCGATTCTGGACCAATTGGGGGCGGGGGATGGGCTGGAGGTGTACGAGATCAACCCCGCCTTTCGGCCCTTTTTGGAGGCTTGCCGCGCCGAGGCGGAGGGGCGCGGCATTGGCTGCGGGCTGCATTTTGCCAGCATTGCCGAGTTGCCGGCGGGGGCGGAGTTCGACTTCATCGTTTCGGGGTTGCCGCTGAACAACTTTGCTCCGGAGCAGGTCGAGGCCTGGCTGGGGTTGTTGCTGGGGCACCTGCGGCCGGGAGGGGTGTTGTCGTATTTCGAGTACCTCTATATACGGGATCTGAAGTGTGCCTGGATCCGGGACGCGGGGGAGCGGGCGCGGCTGCGGGCGGTGGGGGAAGTAGTGGAGGCGTTTCTGCGCCAAAATCCGCACCAGGAGACGCGGGTGGGGTGGAACCTGCCGCCGGCGGTGGCCCACCATGTGAGGCGAGCGGGTCCAGGTTGACATTTGGCGGGGTTTCCACTATCGTTTTAGCTTGTCCTGCCCGTCGTTCCTCCTCCTCATGGTGTAGTTTGGAGAAGCCTCGAGCCGGGGGTCCGCATCATTGTGGACATCCGCGTGGGAACCCTCGGTTGGACAACAGTTTGAGGCGGGTGGGAGCAAATTGGCATGAGCACGTATTTTCCAAGCAGCAAGACCGTCACCCCCCAGTGGTACCTGGTGGACGCCACCGACGAGGTGCTGGGGCGGCTGGCCGCGCGCGTGGCGCAGCTCCTGCGGGGCAAGGCGAGCGCGCACTTCACCCCCTTCATGGACACGGGCGAGCACGTGGTCATCATCAACGCCGCCAAGGTGAAGGTGACGGGGCAGAAGCTGGAGCAGAAGGAGTACCACCACTTCACCGGCACGCCGGGGGGGCTGAAGTCGCGCACGCTGCGCGACCGGATGGGCAAGCACCCGGAGCAGGTGGTGCGGGAGGCGGTGGAGGGGATGCTGCCGAAGACCAAGCTGGGCAAGCACTTGGGCGCGAAGCTCAAGGTGTACGGCGGGGCGGAGCATCCGCATGCGGCGCAGCAGCCGCAGGCGGTGCGGCTGACCCGGAGCCGCGCGGCGGGCGCGTAGGGAGACGAGATCACCACCATGGCAGAGACTTCACAGATTCAGGCAACCGGCCGGCGCAAGAGTTCGGTGGCGCGGGTGATCCTGCGCCCGGGCAGCGGCCAACGCAAGATCAACGGCAAACCCTTCGCGGCCTACTTTGGCACGCCCACGCGCGAGATCCTGGCCAACCGGCCGCTGGTGGCGGTGGAGATGGCGGAGCAGTTCGACGTGCTGGCCAACGTGCACGGGGGCGGGGTGTCGAGCCAGAGCGGGGCGGTGTCGCTGGGCATTGCGCGGGCGCTGCTGGCGGTGGATCCGGGGCTGCGCGCCAAGCTGCGGGCGGCGGGGCTGTTGACGCGCGACTCGCGCATGAAGGAACGGAAGAAGTACGGCCAGAAGGGGGCGCGCAAGCGCTTCCAATTCTCCAAGCGCTAAGGCGCTGGGAAGAAAACCGCGGCGGGCAGGCTGGCCGCAGCGGTTGCAAACTTTGGGAGGAGGTTGCTTGGCATCCATTAGCATGAAAGAGCTGCTCGAGGCGGGGGTACACTTCGGGCACCAAACCAAACGCTGGAACCCGAAGATGAAGGAATATATCTTCGGGGAGCGCAACGGCATTTACATCGTCGACCTGCAGAAGACGCTGAAGATGTTCAAGGACGCGTCGCGCTTCGTGCAGGAGCAGTGCGCCCAGGGCAAGACGGTGCTGTTCGTGGGCACCAAGCGGCAGGCGCAGGACGCCATCGCCGAAGAGGCCACCCGGGCGGGGATGTTCTATGTCAACCAGCGCTGGCTGGGGGGCCTGCTGACCAACTGGGTCACGATCCAGAAGTCCATCAAGCGGCTGAAGGAACTGGACGAGATGGCGACCGACGGGCGCTACGAGCAGTTGCCGAAGAAGGAAGTGATCAAGCTGGAGCGGGAGCGCAAGCACCTGCACTCCAACCTGGCCGGGATCAAGGACATGCCGGGGCTGCCGGACGTGATCTTCGTGATTGACTCCAACAAGGAGCAGATCGCGGTGGCGGAGGCGCGCAAGCTGGGGATACCGGTGGTCGCCGTGGTGGACACCAACTGCGATCCGTCGGAGGTGGACCACGTGATTCCGGGCAACGACGACGCGCTGCGCGCGATTCGGCTGTTCACCTCGCGCATCGCCGACGCCTGCGCCGAGGGGCGGCACCTGCAGGCCTCGGGCGGGCAGGGCGGAGCGGCGGCAGCGCCCGAGGGGGCGGGGGAAGAGGGCGGCGAGGAGCCGGCCCCCGATCTGGCGGCGCTGGACGGCTCGCTGGCGGCGGGCTGGGAAGAGCCCGAGCTGCGCAAGGGGCCGGGCCACGACGGTGGCGAGGCCGAGCCGCCGCAGCAATCCGCGCCCGCGCTTTAATGCCGGCCGGGGCGACCGCCCCGCCGGGATTGGCAACCGACGACTATGGAAATCACCGCTGCCCACGTCAAGACCCTGCGCGAGCGCACCGGCGCTCCGATGATGGACTGCAAGCGCGCCCTGGCCGAGGCCAACGGCGACATGGCCCAGGCCGAGGTGGTGTTGCTGCGGCAAGGCATCGCCGCGGCGGCCAAGAAGGCCAGCCGGGCGGCCGCCGAGGGATCGGTGGGGACCTACATCCACGCCGGCGGGAAGCTGGGAGTGCTGCTGGAGGTGGCTTGCGAGAGCGACTTCGTGGCGCGCACGGAGGAGTTCCAGCAACTGGTGCACGACTTGGCGATGCACATCGCCGCCACCGGGCCGCGCTATGTGTCGCGCGCGGCGGTGCCGGCGGAGGTGGTGGCGGCCGAGCGCGCCACGCTGCTGGAGCAGGCGCAGGCGACGGCGGCGGGCAAGCCGGCGGCGGTGCTGGAAAAGATCGTGGAGGGCCGGCTGGGCAAGTACTTCGAGGAGCACTGCCTTTTGGAGCAGCACTTCATCAAGGACGACAAGATGACGGTGGGCGAGCTGGTGGCCGCCAAGGTGGCCAAGTTCGGCGAGAATATCCAGGTGAGGCGCTACGCCCGGTTCAAGGTGGGCGACGACACCCCCACGGCCTAAGGAGAAGCGTTACCACCCTGGCCCATGCCCTCCGCCTTCCAGCGCGTGCTGCTCAAGCTCTCGGGCGAGGCCCTTGCCGGCGAGCAGCAGTTGGGCATTGACCCGGGGCGGATGGCGGGGATCGCGGACGAGATCGTCACGCTGGCGGGGGCGGGGGTGCAGGTGGCGCTGGTGCTGGGCGGAGGGAACTTCTTCCGCGGGGTGAAGCTGCAGGCGCAGAACATGGACCGGGTGGCGGCCGACCACATGGGCATGCTGGCCACGGTGATCAACGGCATCGCCATGCAGGACGCGCTGGAGAGCCGGGGGCTGAGCACGCGGGTGATGAGCGCGCTGCGCATGGACCAGGTGGCGGAGCCCTTCATCCGGCGGCGGGCGCTGCGCCACTTGGAGAAGGGGCGGTGCGTGATTTTTGTGGGCGGCACCGGCAGCCCCTACTTTTCCACCGACACGGCGGCGGCGCTGCGGGCGATGGAGATCCGCGCCGAGGCGATCCTGAAGGGCACCAAGGTGGACGGCATCTACGACGCCGACCCGCGCCTGGTGGCCCAGGCCCAGCGCTTTGCCGCGATCAGCTACGAGGAGTTCATCCAGCGCAACCTGCGCGTGATGGATATTTCCGCCGTCTCGCTCTGCCAGGAGAACCACCTGCCGGTGATTGTGTTCAGCCTGCTGCAGCCCGGCAACATCGTCCGCGTCGCCCAGGGCGAGCCCATCGGCTCGCGCATCGGAGCCGCCCCCGCCGCCCGCCCGGAGCCACCGCTCGGAGCCGCCTCATGAACCCCAGTTCCGCCTCGGTCCCCGCCCTGCGTCCCGTCTTCCAGCAACTGCTTGCCCGCATGGAGAAAACCGCCAGCGACTTTCGCGACGCGCTGGCGGGCATCCGCACCGGGCGGGCCTCGGTGCACCTGCTCGACGCGGTGCGGGTGGAGTACTATGGCACCGAGATGCCGCTCAACCAGGTGGCCACCGTGCACGCGCCCGATCCGCAGTTGATCACGGTGCAGCCGTTCGACGCCAGCGCGCTGCCGGGCATTGAGAAGGCGATCCGGGCCGCCGACTTGGGGCTCAACCCGGGCAACGACGGCAAGCTGATCCGCATTCCGGTGCCGCCGCTGACGGCGGAGCGGCGGCAGGACCTGGTGAAGGTGCTGCACCGCGTGCTGGAGGAGCACCGCACCGGGTTGCGCAACATCCGCCGCGACGGCAACGACGCGGTGAAGAAGATCAAGGCGGCCAAGGAGATCAGCGAGGACGAGGAGCGGCGGGCGCACGACGACATCCAGAAGCTGACCGACGCCGAGTTGGCCAAGCTGGAGCAGATCGCCGGGGCCAAGGAAAAAGAGATCACCACGCTCTAGGCGGTCGCTCAGCGGAACCGGGCGGCGTCGAGGGTGACGCGGAAGAACTCGCCCTGGGCGAAGCGGTCGGTGCCGCAGTGCCAGCCGGCGCGGAGGCGGCTGGGGAGGGTGAAGCCGTCGAAGCAGGCCTCGGCCTCGACCAGGGCGCCGAAGGGGAGATAGGCGAAAGGTCCGCCGCCGGGGTTGCCCCAGCGCGGGGCGATGACCGAGCGCAAGCCCCCGTTGGGGGCGAGGGCGAAGGCGAGCTCGGTGGCCTCGCCGTGGGCGGCGAGGCGGGCGCGGAGCTGGCCGGGCGCGGGTTCGGTCCATTGCACCGCATCGCTGGCCAAGGCCGAGGGCAGCCAGAGCGACTCGAGGTGGAGGCGGCCGGCGGCGGAGCGGGCAAGGTCGGGGCCGGCAGCGTTGACCAGCGGCAGCAGGCCGAGCCAGCGCCAGCGCATGCCGCCGGCGCCGTCCCAGAGCCAGTCGCCGCCGCGGACGGGCAGGCCGTACATCCGCACCGCGGCGTGCCAGAGGAAGCCGCGGCCCCAGACGATGACCTGCTCGGCGGTGAAGGGCCACCAGTGCTTGAGCTTGATCGCGCCGTGGCTGCGCAGGCGCGCGGCGCGCGGCAGTGGCGCGCCGGGCGGCAGGGCGTGCGCCAGATAGAGCCGGGCGCTGGGCGGCAACCGGGCCAGCGTTTCGGGGCGGAGGGCGGGGGCGGGCGGGGGCGCGGCGCTCCAGGCCTGTTCGAGGCTGACGGGGGCGTCCACCCAGGTTGAGATGCGGCTCAGACGGCGGCGGGCTGGGCGGCGTTGAGGTCCACGGTCTGGTGCAGGGCGGGATGGACCACGGGGATGCCCAGGGCGCCCAGGTCGCGGGCCAGCACGGTGGCGGCGACGTCTTCGCCGTGGACCAGGAAGACGCGGCCGGGCTTGCCGCCGGCCTGCACCCAGCGCAGCAGGTCGTCGTGGTCGGCGTGGGCGGAGAAGCCGCCGATGGTGGCGATCTGGGCGCGCACGGCGACCGGCTCGCCAAACATCTTGACCGTCTTGGCGCCGTCAATGATGGCGCGGGCGGGGGTGCCGAGGGCGGCGTAGCCGACGAAGACCACGCTGTTGCGGGCGTCGTCGAGGTTGTGGCGGAGGTGGTGGAGGACGCGTCCGCCGGCGGCCATGCCGGAGCCGGCCATGATGACCGCGCCATGGACCTGGTTGATGGCCATGGAGTCTTGGGTGGTGCGGGTATAGTGCAGGTTGGGCAGGGCGAAGGGATCGTCGCCGGCGGCGATCATGGCCGCCGCCACGGGATTATAGTCCTCGCGGTGGCGGCGGAAGATCTCGGTGGCGGAGATGGCCATGGGGGAGTCGAGGTAGACCGGGGTGGCGGGGGCGATGAGCTTCTGCTTGACCATGTCGCGCAGGTAGAAGAGCAGATCCTGGGCGCGCTCCAGGGCGAAGGTGGGGATAACGATGTTGCCGCCGCGGGCCAGGGTTTGCGCCACCACCTGCTGGAATTCCTTGATGGAGTCGGCTTGGCAGCAGTGGTTGCGGTTGCCGTAGGTGGACTCCATGACGATGTCGTCGGCGGCGAGGGCGCCCTCGGGGGGGTTGAGGATGGGCTTGTCGTGGTTGCCGAGATCGCCGCTGAAGATGACGCGGCGGCGCTGGCCGGACTCTTCCAGCTCGAGCAGGATCCAGGCGGAGCCGAGGATGTGGCCGGCGTCGTGGAAGGTGGCGCGGATGCCGGGGAAGAGGTCGGCGGAGGCGGCGTAGGCCATGCGGCCGTCGCAGCGCGCCATGGCGAGTTGGACGTCGTTGCGGTCGTAGAGGGGCGTGGCGGCGCCGTTGGGGTGGTGGCGGAGTTCCTCCTGCTGCAGGCCGGCGGAGTCGAGCAGCACCAGTTCGGCCAGGTCGCGGGTGGCGGCGGTGGTGAGGACGCGGCCGCGGAAGCCGCGCTTGACCAGCAGCGGGATGCGGCCGCAGTGGTCGAGGTGGGCATGGGTGAGCAGCACCAGATCCACGGCGGCGGGATCAAAGCCGAACTCCTCGGCGTTTTCGTCGCGCAGCGAACGGCTGCCCTGATACATGCCGCAATCAACCAGGATGCGGCGGCCGGCGGCTTGGAGCAGGTGGCAGGAGCCGGTGACCGCACCGGCGGCGCCGTGGAAGCTGATTTGCATGCTCTGATTAGGCAATAAGCGGCGGCGGTTGGCAAGATGCCAAAAAAGCGGGCTCCGGAGGACCGGAGCCCGCAGAAACCAGAGCTGCGCCAGCGGCCTAGAGGCCGCCGCCGCCGCCGCGGCGGCCGCGGCCCATGGCGGGCCACTTGGCGACTTGGTCGGGGGTGCAGAGCGCCTGGGCGTCCTTGGTGGCTTGGCCCATGACCTCGCGGTTCTTGGACATGTCGCCGCTGGCGCGGTTGGCGGCCATGTCGGTGAAGGCCTTCTCGTAGATGGCCTCGATCTTGGCTTTTTGGTCGTCGTTGAGGGTGACGGCCTTGTCAATGCGGTCGGTCATCATCTTGGCCATCTCGGCCGGGCTGCGCATTTGGCGGCCCTGGCGGGCCATGGTTGCGGTTGCGGGTTGGGCCGAGGTCGCCGGGCTCGCCCCCCAGGCCAGCATCGTGCCCAGCGCCAAAACGGCGGAGCCGATGAGAATGCGGGAACTCTTCATCATGTGACCTCCCTGACGGCTGGCGGAGGGCCAGCCCATTGCCCAATACGAGATCCATCATTGCGCTGTTACATTTGCATGGAAAGGCCGGAGGCGGGCTAGAGCCAAATGGCCACCACCACGGCGAGGGTGAGTGCGATTTCGGCGGCGGTCATCCAGCCGCGGCGGCGCTCGGCGCGCTGCATCCACTGGCGGATGTGGCCGCGGAAGCTGAAGCCGAGGGCGAGATAGAGCACGACCCAGAGCAGGCTGGAGAGGAGCGAGACGGCGAGGAAGCGGGAGAAGGGGGCGCCTTGCAGGCCGTAGACGACATAAGCGGCGCTGCGCAGCGGGGGGAGGAACTTGGCGCCCAGGACCAGCTCGGAGGAGAGGTGGAAGTGGAGGGGATGGCGGCCGATCCAGTGGAGGAGCACGCCGCGGCCGGCGCGGCTGAGGCCGAACAGGACCAGGTCGTTGACCAGCATGCCGGCGACGCCGCCGAGGGCGAGGCGAAGCAGGCCGTAGGCCTCGACCAGGCATTCGCTGAGCAGGGTGGAGGCGGCGAGGGCGATCATGGCCTCGCCCGGCACTGCCAACCAAGCTTCCAAGCTGAGTGCCAGCACCAAGCCGGCCAAGGGATGATTCCGAATCAAGCGCAACACGAGAAAAACTGCCTTTGCCCAAGAACCTGCAAGTGGCGTGCCAGAACGCGCGCCCGCGCTGGGCTTGGCGAAAGTGTGGGGCGGGGGCGGCGCGGGGCAAAAACTACCGTCGGCGGACGGTAGCTGTTACACTAGAGGCAGAAGCGCCACTGGCGTTCATCCTTCACACCCGGGAGGTCCCCCATGGCGGGTCGTTCAGGTCCGACATTCCAGAAGAGGCAAAAGGAAAAGGCGCGCCAGGAGAGGCAGCGCGAGAAGGTGGAACGCCGTTCCGTGCGCAAGCAGGAGAAGGCCTCCGGGCTGCCGAGTTCGAACAACGAGATTGACTACGCGTTCAATCCCTACGAGGGGCTGGGGGAGCTGACCGACGAGGCGCTGAACCAGACGCTGGACGAACTGCTGCCGCCGCCGCACCCGGAGACCACCTAGCGGGCGAAACCGTGCGCGGGGCGCCGCGCTAGGGCTTGGCGCCGGCCTTGATGGCGGCGATGAGCTTGCGCGCCTGCGGGAGGCTGAAGCCGCAGGAGGGGTCTTGCACGCGGCAGGTGGCGAGCGACCAGTCGCAGCCGCAGGTGCAGGCCTGCGAATTGAGCTTGGCGAGGGCCTCCTGGCGCTGCGCCGGGGTGAGGGCGCGCAGATCGGCGGCGAGGCCGGGAATATCAATGGTGCCCACCTTGCCGTTGGGCGAGAGCTGGTCAATGCGGGCCACCTTGATCTGGGTGGGCAGGCCGAGCAGGGCGCGCACCTCGGTGTCAAAGACCGCGTAGGGGTTGGCGCCGTGGTTTTTCTGGTCCACTTGGCCATTGCGGTCAATCACCCAGGTGACAGGGATGGTGGACAAGTCGCCAAAGCGCTTCTCCACGGCGCTGGTGGCCAGGGCGACGGGGTAGTTGATGCCCATCTTGGCGGCGACCTTGGCCACCGCAGCCGGGGGCAACTCATCCACCGAGAGGCCGACGACTTGCAGCTTGCCGGCGTACTTGCGCTGGAGCTGCTCGAACTCGGGAATCTCCTGGCGGCAGGGGCCGCACCAGGTGGCCCAGAAATTGAGCAGCACCACCTTGCCGCGCAGCGCCGCCAAGCTGATGTGCTGGCCGTTGAGGGTGGTGGCCTCGAGCACGGGGGCGGGCTGGGGGTTTTTGAAGAGATAGACCTCGGGGACGGGCTGGGGCTGCTGCGCCGCGGCGGCGGTGGAGAGCAGGGAGGCGGCGGCCAAGGCCAGCGCGCAGGCGAGGATCGGTCTCTGCATAGGCTATTTTAACCCTTTCCACCTTGCCGCCAGAGCGGGGGCGGGGGTGGCTTGACACGACGTGGATTCGGCGCACACTGGTGCTAGTGGAGGGCCCATGCAGAGCTGGCACAAGCTTTGGCTGGCGCTGATCGCATTGGCACTGACCAGCGGTGCCTGGGCGGACAGCAATATTCGCTTTGTTCGCTTCAGCCTGGTGACCGGCGCAGTCGAGGTGCAACTGTCGGGCGAGCACCAGTGGCATCCGGCGCTGTTGGACGGGCCGGTGGTGGCGGGCGAGCGGGTGCGGACGCTGGGCTCGGGGCGGGCTGAGATCGAGTTGGAGCACGGCTCGACGCTGCGGCTGATTCCCAACTCGCAACTATCGTTTCCGACCCTGGCGCTGAGCGACCAAGGGGTGTTTGTCACCACGGCGCAGGTGCAGGCGGGCACGGCGTTTGCCACGCTGCGCAAGGAGGATGGCCAGCGCTTCCAACTGCTGCTGCCGCCGGGCGCCAGCGTGGTGGCAGAGGGCGACGCCAGCCTGCGCGCGGATGCGGCGGCGGTGACGGTTTTGGCGGGCAGGGCGCGGGTGCGGGAGGGGGCGCAAGAGCTGGCGCTGAAGAAGAACCAGCAGGCGGAGCTGGCGCCGACGCTGCGCGCCACCTATGCCGGCGCGGCCGATCCCTGGACGCGCTGGAGCCGGACGCGGGACGCCTACTACGAGGCGGCGCTGCACCATGGGGTGGAACCCGGCAGCCTGAGCACTTATGTCAATTGGGGGGCGGCGGCGCCGCCCATGCCCACCTACACCGGCACCGGGTTGAGCTATGTGGGGACGCGGGGCTGCCCCTGGACGGCGAACAGCGGCGACTATCGGGGCTGGTGCTGGAGCCAGGCGCAGGGTTGGTATCTGCCGGCGCAGGCGGTGGTGGCCGACGCCAGCGTGGCCGCCAGCGCCAGCGACGTGGGCCAGACCAACAGCGTGCTGCAGGGCAGCGTGCAGCCGGACGGCAGCCTGGGTAGCAACTGGGGCATGTTGGCGATGCCGGCCATGGTGCTGAACACCGACTGCGGGGTGGCGTATATCTTCGCCGGCCAGAGCTTGACCGACCCCTTCGAGGGCTGTGCCTATCCAGGCGGCTATTCCCTGGGCTACCTGGATGCGCAGGGGTACGGCAGCAACTACTACAACATGGGCAGCGGCGGCGGGGCGTTGGCGGTGGTGGCGCCGAGCGCGGCGACGGGGCTGAAGCGGGGAGGGCCGCGGATGCCGGGGCAGCGCTTCTTGCCGGTGGGCCCGGCCGCGGGCGGACGGCTGGGGCCGCCGCCGGTGGCGAGCGCGCGGACAGAGCTGCGGCCGCCCAGCGGGGGGATCCAGTCCTCGCGGCTGGGGTTCCGCAGCGCGGGTGTTTACCGCGCCGGCGCGGGGCGCGTGGGCGGGGTGATGGGCACCGGGGTGGTCGGCTTCAGCCGCCCGGGCGCGGCGCCGCAGGTCGGCATGGGGGCGCGGGTGATGTCCATGGGCGGCGCGGGCCGGGTCGGGGGCTTCTCCGGGCCGGAGGCGGGGCCGGCGCCCAGCCTGGGCGGGATGCGGGCGGGGGGCGGGATGGCCGCCAGCCCCGGTTCATCCGGGCGCATCGTGCACTGAAGGCGGCGGCGGCGGCCGGAGCGGCGCCCGGCGCGGCCAGCGCGGGCGCGCCGGCGGAGCGGGCCGTCTCAGAGCCGTCTCAGAAGTGATACACCAGGCCGATGTCGGGGGCCGGGGTGTGGTTCCACTTGCTGATGCTGATCAGGGTGAAATCGGGCACGCGGTAGAGCAGGCCGCGGTACTCGGCGCGGATGCTCCAGGAATGGCTGAGGCGGAAGTCGAGGCCGCCGCCGTAGACCACGACGGCGCGCTGCTGGCTGGCGGCTTGCGGAGGGTTGTTGGCGCCGCTGGGGGAATAGCGGATGACGCCGACGCCGCCCAGGAAGAAGGGGCGGATGAAGCCGTCGGTGGGGTAGGTCCAGACGTAGTTGAAGGTGATCTCGTTGTCGCGCGCCTGAACGCTGGTGGTGGTTTGGTAGACCTGCACGGGGCGCCAGAAGCCCACGTGCAGCTCGAAGGCGCTGTTGTCGGTGACGTGGTAGAGGTAGCCGAAGTCGAGGCTGGCCACGTTGGTGGTGGCGACGGGATTGGCGTTGGCGGTGGTGGCCTTGGGGAAGGTGAAGCCGCCGCCGACAAAGATTTCGGAGTTGCCACCGAAGGGGGACGGGGGGGTGGCGCCGGGGGGCGGGATATTGGGGGCGACGGGTGGATTCACCTGCGCCGCCGCCGCGGCGGCCATCGCCAGTCCCAGCGCCAACCCCGCGCACCACTGCTGGATCGCTCGTTTGCCCATGCTGAGTGTCTATCCTCCTGCCTGATTGTACCGGACGCGGGCGGGGGCGCCGACGTTTCCATTTATACTGGACCGGACCCGCCGCGCCTACCCGGATGCTGCGCATCGCCGCCATCGAGTTTCTCAACGCCGCGCCCCTGATGTGGGGGCTGGAGGGGGACGCGCGCTTTCGCCTGGCCTACACGCTGCCCTCGGCCTGCGCGGACGCGCTGCGGGAGGGGAGCGCCGAACTGGGAGTAATTCCGGTGATCGAGCTGGCGCGGGTGGGGGGGCTGGTGGGGCTGGAGGGGCTGGGAGTGGCGGCGCGGGCGGAGGCGGGAGCGGAGGTGCGGAGCATCCTGCTGGTGAGCCGGCGGCCGGCGGCGGAGGTGCGGAGGCTGGGGCTGGACCGGGCCTCGCGCACCTCGGCGGCGCTGGTGCAGATCCTGCTGCGGCGCCGGTTTGGGGCAGAGTTTGCGGTGCAGCCGGGAGATGCGGATTGGCGGCGGGGACTGGCGGAGGCGGACGCGGTGCTGCTGATCGGGGATCCGGCGCTGCGGCTGCGGGTGAGCGGGGAGGCGGAGGCGGCAGGCCTGCGGGTCTACGACCTGGCGCGGGAGTGGCAGGCCTGGACCGGGCTGCCGTTTGTGTTCGCGCTGTGGGGCATTCGGGCGGAGGCCTTCGAGGCCAACCGGGAGTGGCTGCCGCAGCGGCTGGAGCAGGCGCTGGAGCAGGGGCTGGAGCAGCGCGAGGCGCTGGTGGCGGCGTGGGCGCCGCGGCTGCGGCTGGCGCCGGAGGAAGTGCGGCGCTACCTGGCGGAAAACGTCGCCTACCACCTGACCGCGGCGCACCAGGAGGGGCTGCGGCGTTTCTTTGCGCTGGCGGCGGCGGACGGGCTGGTGGCGGCGCCGGAGCCGCCGCCCCTGGTGCGGGCGGGCGAGGAGGCGCGGCGGTGATTGCCTACCTCAGCGGGATGCTGCGGCACCGCCATCCGGCGCGCATCGTGCTGGACGTGCACGGGGTGGGCTACGAGCTGCAGGTGCCGGTGGGGACCTACACGCAACTGCCGGAGACAGGGGCGGCGGTGGCGCTGCACGTCCACACCCAGGTGCGCGACGACGCCATCCAGCTCTTTGGCTTCGCCACCGCGGGCGAGAAGCTGCTGTTCGAGAAGCTGATCACGGTGAACGGGGTGGGGCCAAAGCTGGGGCTGGCGATCTTGTCGGGGCTGTCGCCGGAGGCGCTGGGGGCGGCGCTGCGGGCGGGCGACTTGGCGCGGCTGAGCTCGATTCCGGGGGTGGGGAAGAAGACGGCGGAGCGGCTGGTGGTCGAGCTGCGCGACAAGATGCCGGCGGGGGCGGGCGAGGAGGCGGGGGCGGCGGCGGGCACGCCCGCGGCCGAGGACGTGGTGAGCGCGCTGGTGAACTTGGGCTACCCCCCGGCGCTGGCGCAGAAGGCGGCGCAGCGCGCGCTGCAAGCCCATCCCGGGGCGGGCTTCGACCAACTTTTCGCCTTCTGCATGAAGACGGTGGGGGGCTAGGCGCGAGAACGGCGCCGGCCGGCGGCGCACTCCAGGGCTTAGGCGAGGGCGATCTTGGCGGCGGCGAACTGCTCCTGCACCCGGCGGCGGAGCTCGCGGTCCACCGCCCACTGCTCCATGGGGGCGGTGCGGATGCGCAGGCGGAGGCCGACGGAGGTCGGGCCCAGCGACTCCACGCCCAGGATCTCGGCCGGGGCGAGGATCTTGGCGGCGAAGGCGGGGTCGCGGACGAGGCTGTCGCCTACGGCTTGTAGCAGCGCCGTCACCCGGCCCAGATCCTGCTGCGGGGCCACGCCCACGTCGAGCACGGCGTAGGCGAAGTCCTTGGTCAAGTTGGCGTACTCGCTGATGGCGCCATTGTGGAAGATGTAGACGGCGCCGTCGGCGCCGCGCAGCACCAGGATGCGCAGGCGCAGGGACTCGACCAGGCCGGTCTTGCCGTTGATGGTGATGATGTCGCCGACGCGGATTTGGTTTTCGAGGATGAGGAAGACGCCGGCGATGAGGTCTTTGACCAGCGTCTGGGCGCCAAAGCCGAGGGCGACGCCGGCCACGCCGGCGCCGGTGAGGATGGGGGTGATGTCCATGTGGAGCTCGCGCAGCGCCATCAGGGTGGCGATGCCGAAGAGCACCAGGGTGGCGAGGCCGCGCAGCAGGCGGCCCAAGGTGTCAATGCGCTTGCGGCGCTCGGCGGCGTCGTGCGGGGCGGCGGCGGGGGCCGCCAGCGCCTGCTGCAGGTGGGCGATGAAGAAGTCGGCGGCGCGCGCCAGCAGGAAGGCGCCGAGGAAGATGAAGAGGATGCGGAGGCCGGGGCCGAGGAGCCAGCCGGCCAGCAGGGGCCAAGTGAGGCGGGGCACGCCCAGGCCGCTGCCGCGCAGGGCCAGCAGGGCCAGCAACAGCACTGCCACTGCCCGCAGGGTGCGGCGGAGGAGGGCGGCCAGTGCCCGCCCGGAGGCCCAGGGGCGCAGCCAGCGGGCGAGGGCCCACTGCCCCGCCCCCAGCGCCGCCAGCACCAGCGCGGCGGTGAGCAGGGCCGGCAGCCAATGCGCGAACTGGGCTTCCACTCCCACTTTGATCCCGGGGCAAGCCTCATGCGATTATATGGATTCGTGCCTGGAGGTTCGCCATGCCCCTTCCCCGCCGCTTGCTGATGCCGGTCCTGGGCGTTGTGTTGCTGGCCGCGGCCGCCCGGGCGCAGGCGCCGATCGCGCTGACGGTGGACGCCTCGCAGGCGCCGCAGAAGGTGATCTACACCCACATGGTGATGGCGGTGCACCCCGGGCCGCTGACGCTGCTCTACCCCAAATGGATCCCGGGCGAGCACGAGCCGGACGGGCCCATCGGCAACGTCACCGGGCTGGTGTTCACCGGCAACGGCAAGGTCATCCCCTGGACGCGCGACCTGGGCGACGTCTTCACCTTCCATCTCGACATTCCGCCGGGGGTGAGCCAGCTCGAGGTCGCCTTTGATTTTCTGGAGGCTTCCTCGGGCAACTTCACCGCCGGCAGCTCGGCCACCGCCAAGCTGGTGGACATCAACTGGAACCAGAACCTGCTCTACCCGGCGGACACGCCGGCGCACCAGATCCAGGTGGCGGTGCGGCTGAAGCTGCCGCCGGAGTGGAACTATGGCACGGCGCTGCCGGTGGAGCACGCCGCGGGCGCGGAGGTGACCTTCCAGACCACCAGCCTGACGCGGCTGGTGGACTCGCCGGTGATCGCGGGGGAGTATTACCGGGCGATGGACATCACCCCGCCGGGGGAGCCCATCCACCATGAGCTCGACATCGTGGCGGACAGCCCGCAGGCGCTGGAGGTGCCGCCGCAGGTGCGGCAAGGGATGATCAACCTGGTGGCGGAGACGGGGAAGCTGTTCGGCGCGCGCCACTACCGCGACTATCACTTCCTGCTGACGCTGAGCGACCACGTGGCGCACTTTGGGCTGGAGCACCACGAGAGCGACGACAGCCGGCTGCCAGAGCGGACGATGCTGGGGCCGGAGGCCGCCTACATGGTGGGGGAGTTGCTGCCGCACGAGTTCATCCACTCCTGGAACGGCAAGTTCCGGCGGCCGGCGGACTTGGCCTCGGCCCCCTACCAGGCGCCGATGCGGGACGATCTGCTGTGGGTCTACGAGGGGCTGACGGACTTTTTGGGCAACTTCGAGGCGGCGCGCAGCGGGCTGTGGACGGACGGCGAGTACCGGCGCTTCTTGGCGGACACGGCGGCGGAGCTGGGACCGGGGCGGCCGGGACGGACGTGGCGTCCGCTGCTGGACACGGCGGTGGCGGTGCCAGGGATGTTCGAGGACGGCCGCTATGGGTGGTGGAACTGGCGGCGCGGGACGGATTACTACGAAGAGGGCAGCCTGCTGTGGCTGGAGGTGGCCACCATCATCCACGACCAGAGCCACGGGGCGAAGTCCATGGAGGACTTCTTCCATCTCTTCTACGGCGGGCCCAACAACGGGCCGGAGCTCAAGACCTACACCTTCGACGACCTGGTGGCGGCGCTCAACCAGGTGGTGCCCTACGATTGGGCGGGGTTTTTCCAACAGCGGCTCAACTCCACCTCGCCCACGCCCCCTTTGGGCGGGATCGAGGCCAGCGGCTGGCGCTATGAGCTGGCGGGCAGCGACAGCCGCGGCGCCGGGGACCTGCTGTACTCGCTGGGCCTGAGCGTGGGCTCGGACGGCGAGGTGGCGGACGCGATCATGAACGGGCCGGCGTTCCAGGCGGGCATCGCGCCGGGGATGCGGATCCTAGGGGTCAACGGACGGCTGTACACCCGGGCGCTGCTGGACGACGCGGTGATCGCCAGCCCGAGCAGCCGCAAGCCGATCGAGCTGCTGGTGGAAAACGACGACTACTACAAGACCTGCCTGGTGGACTACCATGGGGGACCGAAGGCACCGCGGCTGGTGCGCGACCCCAGCCGGCCGGACTACCTGGACGAGCTGCTGCAGCCGCTCGCGCCGCGCTAACGCCATGCCCCACCCGACCCACCCGCCGCAAACCCTGTTTGACAAGATCTGGGAGCGCCACGTCGTCTGCCAGCCGCCGGGGCAGCCGAGCCTGCTCTACGTGGACCTGCACCTGATCCACGAGGTGACCTCGCCGCAGGCCTTCGCCGGGCTGCGCGCCGCCGGGCGGCGGCTGCGGCGGCCGGACAAGACCTTCGCCACCATGGACCACGACGTGCCCACCGATCCGCGGCCGTTCGCCATCCTGGACCAGGAGGCGGCGGCGCAACTGGCGGCGCTGGCGGAGAACTGCCGCGAGCACGGGGTGCGGCTCTACGACCTGGAGAGCCCGGAGCAGGGGATTGTGCACGTGATTGCGCCGGAGCAGGGGCTATCGCAGCCGGGGATGGTGATCGTGTGCGGCGACAGCCACACCTCGACGCACGGGGCGGTGGGGGCGCTGGCGTTTGGCATCGGCACCAGCGAGGTGGAGCACGTATTCGCCACGCAATGCCTGTGGCAGCGGCGGCCGCGCACGCTGCGGCTGGTGGTGGAGGGGGAGTTGGGGGCGGGGGCGACGGCCAAGGATCTGATCCTGCACGTGATTGGGCGGATCGGCACGGCGGGTGCCACCGGGCACGTGATCGAGTACGCCGGCAGCACCATCCGGGCGCTGTCGATGGAAGAGCGGATGACGGTGTGCAACATGTCGATCGAGGCGGGGGCGCGGGCGGGGATGGTGGCGCCGGACGAGGTGACGATCGAGTATTTGCGCGGGCGGCCGTTCGCGCCGCAGGGGGAGGCCTTGGAGCAGGCGGCGGCGGGGTGGCGGGGGCTGGCCAGCGACCCGGGCGCCAGCTTCGACCGGGAGCTGCGCTTCGAGGCGGGCGAGATCGCGCCCCAGGTGACGTGGGGCACCAGCCCAGGGATGGTGGCGCCGATCAGCGGCGCGGTGCCGGACCCGGCGGCGATGGCGGACGCGGGCGAGCGGCAGGCGGCGGCGCGGGCGCTGGCCTACATGGACCTGAAGCCGGGCACGCCCATGCGCGAGATCGCGGTGGACCGGGTGTTCATCGGCTCCTGCACCAACGCGCGGCTGGAGGACCTGGAGCGGGCGGCGGCGGTGGTGCGGGGGCGGCGGGTGGCGGCGGGGGTGCGCGCCATGGTGGTGCCGGGCTCGGTGCCGGTGCTGCGGGCGGCGGAGGCGCGCGGCCTGGACCGCATCTTCCGGGAGGCGGGATTCGAGTGGCGGCAGCCCGGCTGCAGCATGTGCCTGGGGATGAACCCCGATATCCTGCGCCCGGGGGAGCGCTGCGCCTCGACCAGCAACCGCAATTTCGAGGGGCGGCAGGGGGCGGGCGGGCGCACCCATCTGGTCAGCCCGGCCATGGCTGCGGCCGCGGCGGTGGCCGGGCACTTCACCGACATTCGGGAGTGGATATGAAACCCTTCACCGTACTCACCGGCCGCGTGCTGCCGCTGGACCGCGCCCACGTGGACACCGACCAGATCATTCCCAAGCAGTTTCTGCTGACCACCGGGCGCGCCGGGCTGGGGCGGGGGCTGTTTTACGCCTGGCGCCAGGACCCCGGCTTTGTGCTCAACCAGCCGCAATACCAGGGCGCCAGCATCCTGGTGGCGGGGGAGAACTTTGGCTGCGGCAGTTCGCGCGAGCACGCTCCCTGGGCGCTGCTGGACTACGGCATCCGCTGCGTGATTGCTCCCTCGTTTGGCGACATTTTCTACAACAACTGCTGCCAGAACGGGTTGCTGCCGGTGCGGGTGGCGGAGCCGACGCTGCGGCCGCTGTTCCAGGCGGAGGAGCTGACGGTGGATCTGCCGGGGCAGCAGGTGCGGGGGGCGGGAGCGGCGATCGGCTTCGAGATGGACCCGTTCCGCAAGCAGTGCCTGGTGGAGGGGCTGGACGACATCGCGCTGACGCTGCGCCACGAGGCCGAAATCCTTGCCTATGAGGTGCGTCCATGAATATGGGACTGAAAGATCGGGTGGCGATGGTGGCCGCCTCCAGCGCGGGACTGGGGCGGGCGGTGGCCGAGGGCTTGGCGGCCGAGGGGGCGCACTTGGCGCTGTGCTCGCGCAGCCCGGAGCGCATCGAGGCGGTGGCCGCGGCCATCCGCCAGCAGCACGGGGTGCGGGTGTGGACGCGGGCGCTGGATGTCACCGATCCCGGCGCCGTGGCCGCGTTCGTGGAGGGCGCGGCGGCCGAGTTCGGACGGCTCGATGTCTGCGTCACCAACGCGGGCGGGCCGCCGGCCAAGCCTTTCGCCACCACCACGATCGAGGAGTGGCAGGCGGCGGTCAACCTCAACCTGCTGAGCCACGTTTGTTTCGCCAAGCACGTGCTGCCGCACATGCAGCGCGCCGGCTGGGGGCGCTTCCTGATGATCAGCTCGGTGGCGGTGAAGCAGCCGATTGACGGGCTGGTGCTGTCGAACACGGTGCGGGGCGCGGTGCCGGGGCTGGTGCGCACGCTGGCGAACGAGTATGGCCCCTACGGGATTCTGGTGAACAACGTGTGCCCGGGCTACACCCTGACCGAGCGGCTGAACGAGCTGGCGCAGGTGAAGGCGCTGGCCGACGGGGTGCCGCGCGAGGCCGCCTACGAGAACTGGAGCCGCAACACCGCGCTGCGGCGGCTGGCCACGCCGCAGGAGTTCGCCGACGCGGTCGTCTACCTCGCCTCCGAGCGCGCCAGCTATATCACCGGGCAGAGCCTGCTGGTGGACGGCGGCTTCTACAAGGGTGCGCTGTAGGCGGCTACCCGGCGGGGGTGTAGTAGTGCAGGGTATCGCCCTTGCGGAAGGCCCAGTTGACGCCCTCGATGGCGACGTCCACGCCGACGTTGTTGATGATGGGCTCACGGCTGGCGGGGTGGATGGGGTCGCCGCCAATGCCCTCGGGGCGGACGGTGGCGAGGTGGCCGTTGCCGGCGGGGTTGGCCCAGGCGACGATCACCAGGATGCCCTGATTGGCGAGTATCTGGGCTTGGTCGGGGGAGACCTCGCGGTAGGATTTGCCGGCGTCGGCGGCGAGGTTGGCGGCGGCGAGGTTGGCGGGCAGGGCACGGCCGTGGGCATCGGTGAGCGGGCCCAGGGGCGCGCCCATGGCATGGGCGATGGCGGCGGTGGCGAGGTAATGGCGGGCCTGGAAGGCGGTGTTGGCGCGGGCCGCGTCCTGGGCGGCGACCAGCTTGGCAGACGCCGTCGGCGCCTGCGCCGGCAGCAGGCTGGCGGCGGCGAGCAGGCCCGCCGCCAAGGCGAGTGGGTAGGTTTTCATGCCAGAGTCCCTCGAGAGTTGGACACTTCCCAGCCATCTTAGCGCACCGACGCCCCTGGGGTCAGGCAGGGCGGCCGGGTCAGGTGCCGGCCCACAGCGGCGGCGGGAATACAATAGGGGAAGGATGGCCAAGAAAACCAAACCGGGCAAGCTCACGGCGGTGAAGCTGGCGAAGGAGATGGCGCGGGTGCAGGTGGGGCCGGTGCCGCCGACCTCGCTGGTCTCGGACCGGCGGCACCGCCCCCAGGCGAAGCACAAGTTCGACCTGGCCAAGCATCCGGAGTCGGAACCGCGGGGCGACCGCGGGGCGCGGGAGTGAGCGGTTTCGAGGAGCGCCACTTCGAGGAGCGCTACTTCGAGGATCCGGACTTTCCGCCGGGGCTCAAGGGCGGGGACGAGGTGCGGGGGTACGGCTACTACCCCGACTACTTTGCCATCGTCGAGGCGCAGCTCTCGAGCCTGATCGAGCTGGCGGAGGCGGAGAGCGTGCTGGACCTGGGTTGCGGCAAGGGCGCCTTGGCGGCCTATGCGCGCCAGGACCTGGGGGTGCGGGTGGTGGGGGTGGACGCCAGCAGCTACGCGGTGGGCTGGGCGGCGCGGGCGGGGGGCGGGGAGTGGACGGTGCGGGCGGATTGCGCCCGTCCGCCGTTTGGCGCCGGCAGCTTCGACCTGGTGTGGTGCAACGGGGTGCTGCAATACCTGGAGGCGGAGCCGGCGCGGGCGGCGCTGGCGGCGATCGGGCGGGTGGCGCGGCGGGCGGCCTTTGTCAGCAACATCGCCGCGGCGCAGCGGCAGACGGAGTGGGGGCGGCGCGACCGGCTCACGCGGCTCTACCTGCGGCCGAAGCAGTGGGCGGCGCTGGCGGAGGCGGCGGTGGGGGACCCGGGCTGGCGCATCGTGGCGCTGCCGTTCGAGGGCGAGTCGGCGATGCTGTATTGCCGGCCGGGGCTGGTGGGCGAGGCCTTTGCGCTGCGCTGGGTGGAGCTGGCGCTGGAGCGGATGCGGCGGCTGGGGGCGCTCACCCGCTCGCCGCCCGGGCTGGACGGGTTCTACCGCGGCCAGCACCGGCGCGGCTAGAATTCCGTATGCGCACCGTGCTGCTGCTGATCGTCTCCAACACCTTCATGACCATCGCCTGGTACGGCCACCTCAAGTTCCGCCAGGTGCCGCTGTGGAAGGTGGTGCTCATCAGTTGGGGCATCGCCTTTTTCGAGTACATGTTCCAGGTGCCGGCCAACCGCATCGGCTACGGCGAGTTCACCGCCTACCAGCTCAAGATCATCCAGGAGATCATCACGCTCAGCGTGTTCGTGGTGTTCGCCTGGCTCTACCTGGGCGAGGACCTGCGCTGGAACTACCTGGGGTCGCTGGTGTGCATCCTGGGGGCGGTGGCGTTCGCGTTCTGGGGGAGGCTGTAGGGCGCGGCAGCGGCCTGCGGGGCTAGACTAGGTCACGCGGGCGAGCAGGAGGGTGATGTCGTCGGCCTGCTCTTCGGCGCCGCTCCAATCGTGGACGCCGTCGAGGATGGCGGCGACGATGTCGGCGAGGGGGCGGTGGCGGTTGGCCTCGAGCAACTGCAGCAGGCGGGGTTCGCCGAACTCGACGCCATATTCGTTTTCGGGCTCGGTGATGCCGTCGCTCCAGGCGGCGAGCAGGTCGCCGGGCTCGAGGCGGACGACGGCCTCCTCGAAGGCGACGTTTTCGAAGAGGCCGATGACCATGCCGCCGCGGTCGAGGCGGCGGCGGCCGGAGGCGCCGAGGATGACCGGGGGCAGGTGGCCGGCGTTGGTGTAGCGCAGCTCGCGGCGCTCGCCGTCGTAGACGGCATAGAAGAGGGTGGCGTACTTTTCCGGCGGGGTGGAGTGGAAGAGCTGGCGGTTGAGGCGCTCGAGCAGGCGGGCGGGATCGGCCTCGTCCTCGGCGGGGGCGGGGCGGGAGGGGGCGGCCTGGCCAGCGGCGACGCCGACCACGCGGTCGGCGGCGCCGGGCTGGTAGGCGCGCACGGCGGAGACGATGGTGGCCATGAGCAGGGCGGCGGAGATGCCTTTGCCGCTGATGTCGCCCAGGGCCAGGCTGACGCGGGAGGGGCTCAACTGCAGGAAGTCGTAGTAGTCGCCGCTCACCACCCGGGCGGGGAGGCAGCGGCCCTGGATCTCGAGGCCGGCCACCACCGGCGGGATGCGGGGAAAGAGCTGGGTCTGGACCTCGTGGGCGATGCTGAGCTCGCTCTCCAGGCGCTGCTTCTGGCGCTGCTCCTCCAGCAGGCGCTGGATGGAGGCGGACATGTTGTTGAAGCTGATCTCGAGGGCGGCCAACTGGTCGCGGGTGCGCACCGGGATGCGGTGGCCGAACTCGCCGCGGTTGATGTGCTCGGTGCCGATGTAGAGGTCGTTGACGGCGCCGGTGATGGTGCGGGTGAGGCGGATGCCGGCCACCAGGGAGAAGAACTCGATGATGAGGAAGCCGACGGCGATCAAGCCCAGCAGCAGCAGGGGCCAGTCGGAGGCGAGGGAGGGGTTGGGGCCGCTCTGGAAGCTGGCGAAGAGCTTGTCGTTGAGCAGCGAGGGGCGGGTGGTGATGGTGGCGATGACGTTGCGCTGCTTGCCGGTCTGCCAGTCGGTGACGGGGATGAAGGCCCAGGCGGTGATGCGGATGTCGAAGACGCTGCCGCGGGGGCGGAGGGGCAGAGTGCTGGCCAGCAGCGGGGCGGGCGGGGTGGGAGCGGCGGGGAGGGCGCTGGCGGAGCCCTCCAGGTTGATGAAGCCGGAGGCGCCCAGCGAGATCTGGCCCAGGGGCGCGGCCAGGGTGTTGAGATTGCGGGCGCCGAGGGGATAGAGGGTGAGGATGCGCTCGGGCTCGGCGGCCCGGGCGATGCCGAAGCTGGCGATGGAGTAGCCGTTGGGGCGGGCGATGAGGCCGAGGAAGTTGCCGCTCAGCCAGCCGCTGAGGGGGCCGAAGCGGCCGGAGGCGGGGTTTTCGGGCACGCCGTGGGCGTCGTAGAAGTAGGAGTGGACGCCGCCGAAGCCGCGGGGGAAATAGTAGCTGGCGTAGTAGTCGCTCAGCCCGGGACCGTCATTGGCGCGGTTGGGGTGGCGCTCGAGCTCGCGCACGGTGAGGGTGTTGACCGCGCCCACGTTTTTGGTGTGGTCGTTGAGTTCGCTGACCAGCAGGTAGGCGGCGTACTGGCCGTAGAACATGTAGGTGCCGATGGCCAGCATGCCGGCGATGAGCAGCACCGGGACCACGCCCATGAAGACATAGGCGAGGATGAGGCGGTTGCGCAGCAGCCAGAGGGTCTCGATGGCGAGCAGGTGCACCAGGCGGACGAGCAGCAGGAACACGGCGATGGTGAAGGCGACACGGAAGAAGCCGAACCAAGGCCAGGGGGGCTGCCCCAGCAGCAGGGGAAGCGCGGCCAGCAGCCAGAGGGCGCCGATGGCGAGGGTAATTTTGGCGAGGGTGGAGCGGCGCAGTTGGGCCAGCAGGCGCGCCGTGCGCGCCCGGGCATGGGCGGCGGTGGCCTGGGGCGGGCCCGTTTGGTTCTCCGTCGTCGGCATGGCGCTGCCTCTAGCCTAGCATTGGGAGCGGAGCGGACGCGGGCGGCGGCCAGCGCGCGGCAGCCGGGGCGTGCCCAGGGTGGAAGGGGCACGGCGCAGGGTCGCCGGCGGGCGAGAAGGCAGGATTGGCGCTAGCGGCCGACGCCGGTGGCCTTGCGCAGCGCCAACTGCACGCGGCTGTGGTTGCGGCTGTAGGTGAAGTAGACCACCAGCCCGATCGCCAGCCAGATCAGGAAGACCTCCCAAGTGAGCAGGTGCAGCGAGAGCATCAGGGCGAGGGAGACGACCATGCCCATGATGGGAACAAACGGCACCCAGGGAGTCTTGAAGGGGCGCTTGAGCTCGGGGTCGCGGCGGCGCAGGATCCAGACGCCGGCGCAGACGATGGTGAAGGCGAACAGGGTGCCGATGCTGGTGAGCTCGGCGAGGGTGGCGATGGGCAGGGCGGCGGCCAGGATGGCCACCGCCGAGCCCACCAGGATGCTGGAGATGTAGGGGGTCTTGAACTTGGGATGGACCTTGCTGGCCCACTTCCACAACAGCCCGTCGTGGGACATGGTGAAGAAGATGCGGGACTGGCCCAGCAGCATGACCAGCATGGTGGAGGAGAGGCCGCCGATGGCGCCGATCTTGACCAGGATGCTGCCCCAGGTGACGCCGGTGACGTCCACCGCCAAGGCGATGGGCTCAGCGACGTTGAGGGCGGTGTAGGACTTGAGGCCGGTGGTGATGCCGGCCACGATGATATAGAGGACGGTGCAGATCACCAGCGAGCCGAGGATGCCGACGGGCATGTCCTTGGCGGGGTTTTTGGCCTCCTGGGCGGCGGTGGAGACGGCGTCGAAGCCGATGTAGGCGAAGAAGATGATGCCGGCGCCGCGCAGGATGCCGGACCAGCCGAACTCGCCGAAGTGGCCGGTGTTGGGGGGGATGAAGGGATGCCAGTTGGCCTTGGCGACGGCCATGTGGCCGGCGAGGAAGAGGAAGTCCACGCCCAGGCCGATGAAGACCAGCAGCACCGAGACCTTGAGGATGACAATGGCGGTGTTGACGTTGGCCGATTCCTGCACGCCGATGACGAGGATGGCGGTGACGGCCAGGATGCCGAGGAAGGCCATCAGATTGAAGTGGGCGGTCATGTACTGGGTGACGCCGGCGAGCTGGGCGGCGGTGAGGCTGGCGGCGGCGGTCCAGTGGCCCTGGTACAAGGCGAAGCGGGTGCCGGGGGCGGCGGTCATCTGCGCGGGCAGGTAGAGGCCGAAATTCTGCAGCAGGCTGGAGATGTAGCCGCTCCAGCCGACGGCGACGGTGGCGGCGCCGAAGGCGTACTCCAGGATGAGGGCCCAGCCGATGATCCAGGCGACGATCTCGCCCAGGGTGGTGTAGCCGTAGCTGTAGGCGCTGCCGGCGATGGGGATGAGGGCGGAGAACTCGGCGTAGCAGAGGCCGGCGAAGGCGGAGGCGATGGCGGCGATGATAAACGAGATCACCACCGCCGGACCGGCGGCGGTGGCGGCCACCGTGCCGGTGAGCACGAAGATGCCGGTGCCGATGATGGCGCCGATGCCCAGGGTGACCAGATTGAGGGGGCCGAGGGCGCGTTTCAGGCCGCCCTGCTCGCCCTCGGTCTCGGAAAGCATCGCCCGCAGGTCTTTGCGCGCAAACAGATTCATGCTCATAGCGTCTCCTTAAAAGCTAGGCCTGGGCCGGATTGCCCTTGCCCAGCATGCGCCAGACGTAGAAGACCGGCACCCCCAACAGCACCAGCAACAGTCCGCTGCCAGCATACTGCGGGAAGACCCACAGCACCACCACGTCAAAAAAGATGGCCAGCGCGATATAGACAGCCGGCAGCACCGGGTAGGCGATCACCTTGTAGGGGCGGGGCAGCCGGGGCTGCTTCACCCGCAGGATGAACAACCCGGCGATGGTCAAAATATAGAACAAAAACACCGCGAACATGACGTAGTTCAGCAGGTCGTTGTACTTGCCGGAGAGGCAGAGCAGGCAGGCCCACAGGCCCTGGACCCACAAGCCGCGGCCGGGGACCTGGTTGCGGTTGAGATGGGCGACGCGCTTGAAGAACAGCCCGTCCTTGGCCATGGCGTAGTAAATGCGCGCCCCGGCGAGGATCAGGCCGTTGGTGCAGCCAAAGGTGGAGACCAGAATGGCCACCGCGATCAGCACCGCCCCGGTGTGGCCATAGATCACGGCCAGCATGGCCGAGGCGACGCGATCCTCGGGGGCGTGGGCGATGGCGTTGAAGGGCAGCACCGCCAGGTAGGCCAAGTTGGCCAGCAGGTAGATGGCGGTGACGCTCATGGTGCCCAGCGCCAGCGACAAGGGCAGGTTGCGGCGGGGGTTGACCACCTCGCCGGCGGTGAAGGTGACGTTGTTCCAGGAGTCGGAGGAGAAGAGCGAGCCCACCATGGCGGCGAACACCACCACGATGGCGGCGGTGGACACCATGGCGCCGCCGGTGGCCGCGCCACTCAGGTTGAAGCTGCCGCGGCTCCAGAAGCCGGCGAAGAACTGGCTCCAGAAGTGGCTGAAGTTGGCGGCCATGACGGCGGAGTTGCGGGCGAAGACCAAGCCCAGCAGGATCAGCCCGACCAAGGCGGCGATTTTGGCGAAGGTGAAGACGTTCTGCACCCAGGCGCCGGCGCGCACGCCGCGGCTGTTGAGCCAAGTGAGGAAGACGATCACCAGGATGGCGACCAGCTCTTCGGTATTGAGGCCCAACTGCACCGGGCCCAAGTGGCCGAAGTGGAAGAGCCAGTGGGTTTCCGAGACGGCATTGGGGTAGAGCACGCCCAGGTATTTGGCGAAGGCCATGCAGACGGCGGCAATGGTGCCGGTTTGGATCACCACGAACGAGGTCCAGCCATAGAGGAAGCCGAACAGGGGGCCGAGGGCCTCGCGCAGGTAGACGTATTGGCCGCCGGCCTGGGGCATGGCGGCGGCGAGCTCGCCGTAGCAGAGCGCGCCGGCCATGGTCATGAAGCCGGTGATGGCCCAGACCAGCATGAGCAGGGCGGGGGAGCCGACTTGGCGGCCAATTTGGGGCGAGACCACGAAGATGCCCGAGCCGATCATGATGCCCATCACGATGGTGGTGGCGCTGGTCAGGCCGAGGGCCTTGACGCCGTCGGTGTCGTGGGCGGCCTTGGAGGTGGCGCTGTTGGTGGCCATGGGGGGATCAGGCAAGCGGATCGGGGGTACCCGGCCGAAGGGCGGGATTTTTCTCGGGACTTTTCTGGGTACTGTGGCAGGAAACTTGGGCGAAGGCAAGCAGGAACTGGCGCGCCGCCTCGACCGGCTGTTCGGCCGTCCAGAGAGCGGAGATGACTGCCACGGCATCGGCGCCGGCGCGCCACACGCTTTCGCAGTTGTCCAACCGAATGCCGCCAATCGCCGCCAGCGGCCCGCGGTAGGTTTGGCGCAGGGCGCTGAGGGTTTGGAGGCCGACCACGGGGTCTGGTTTCAGCTTGCTGGTGGTGGAAAAGATCGGGCCGAGGGCCAGGTAGCCGGGGTGGTTGGCGGCGGCGAGGCGGGCCTGTTCGAGGTTGTGGGTGGAGAGGCCACGCACCCAGTGGGGGGGGGCTAGGGATTGGGCGGCGGCGGCGGGCAGGTCGTCCTGGCCGAGGTGGACGCCGTCGGCGCGGGCGGCGAGGGCGACGTCGAGGCGGTCGTTGACGATGAGGCAGGGGACAACGGCGCGGAGGCGCTCGGCGAGGCGCAAGAACTCGCCGCCGGGGAGGGTCTTGGCGCGCAACTGCTGCACCGCCAGGCCGAGGGAGGCGAAGCCGCGGGCGCAGGCGAGGAGATCGTGGCCGCGGGCGGCGGCCATCTCGGCGTCCAGGATGGGGTAGAGGGCCGGCAGCTTCATGCCGGCGCCTAGGAGGGATTGCCCAGGGCCTTGGGCTTTTTCAGCGGCATAAAGCGCTCCATAAAGGCGGTGCTGAGCCGGCCGGCGAGGAAGTCGGGTTCGGCCAGGATTTTGCGGTGGAGCGGAATGGAGGTTTCGACGCCGGTGACGACGAACATGTCGAGGGCGCGCTGCATGCGGGCGATGGCCTCGGTGCGGTCATGGCCATAGGTGATGAGCTTGGCGATGAGGGAGTCGTAGTAGGGGGGGATGACGCCTTCGCTGTAGACGGCCGAGTCCACGCGCACGCCGATGCCGCCGGGGAGGTTGAGGCCGGTGACCTTGCCGGCGGAGGGGGCAAAGGTGACGGGGTTTTCGGCGTTGATGCGGCACTCGATGGCGTGGCCGCGGGGGAGCAGGCCGGTCTCGCCGGGGGCGAGGCCGAGGATCTGATCCAGGCGCTCGCCGGCGGCGATGCGGATCTGGGCCTTGACCAGGTCCACGCCGGTGACCATCTCGGTGACCGGGTGCTCGACCTGCAGGCGGGTGTTCATCTCGATGAAATAGAGGCCGCCGTCGGGGTCCATGAGGAACTCGATGGTGCCGGCGTTGGTGTACTTGACCTCGGCCATGGCGTTGGCGACGAGGGCGCCCATCTGGCGGCGCAGTTCGGGGGAGATGGGGGTGGCGGGGGATTCTTCGATGAGCTTCTGGTGGCGGCGCTGGACGCTGCACTCGCGCTCGCTGAGGTGGATGACGCGGCCATGGTGGTCGCCGAGCACCTGGAATTCGATGTGGCGGGGGCGCTCGACCAGCTTTTCCAGGTAGAGGTCGCCGGAGCCGAAGGCGTTGGCGGCCTCGGTTTGGGCGGCGGAGAAAAGGCCGGGCATCTCGGCGGCGGAGCGGACGACGCGCATGCCGCGGCCGCCGCCGCCGGCGGAGGCCTTGACCATGACCGGGTAGCCGACGCGCTGGGCGACGGCGATGGCCTCGGCCTCGTCCTTGAGCACGCCGTCGGAGCCGGGCAGCACCGGCAGGCCGACCGACTTGGCGGCCTCGCGGGCGCGCTCCTTTTCGCCCATGAGGCGGATGACCTCGGGGCGGGGGCCGATGAACTGGATGTGGCAGGCCTCGCAGACCTCGGCGAAATTGGCGTTTTCGCTGAGGAAGCCGTAGCCGGGGTGGATGGCGTCCACATTGGTGATCTCGGCGGCGCTGACCACGGCGGGGATGTTGAGGTAGCTCTCGGTGGGGCGGTTGGGGCCGACGCAGATGGCCTCGTCGGCGAAGCGGACGTGCAGGGCGTGGCGGTCGGCCTCGGAGTAGATGGCGACGGTCTTGATGCCCAGCTCCTTGCAGGCGCAGATGACGCGCAGGGCGATCTCGCCGCGGTTGGCGATGAGGATTTTCTTGAACATGTGGGGCATGGAGGGCTAGGGACGGGGCCGGATGAGCAGCAGGGCCTGGCCGAACTCCACTGGCTGGCCATTGGTGACCAGCTTGCGGACGAGGACGCCGTTGACCTCGGCCTCGATCTCGTTCATCAGCTTCATGGCCTCGATGATGCAGAGCACCTGGCCGACCTCGACGGAGTCTCCGCTGCGGATGAACTCGGGGGCGCCGGGGGAGGGGGACTCGTAGTAGGTGCCGACGATGGGCGAGGTGACGGTGACCAGGCCGGCCTCCTCCTCGGGGGCGGCGTTGGGGGCGGCGGGGGGAGGCGCCAAGGGGGCGACGGCGGGGACGGCGCCGGCGACGAGGTGGATGCCGGCGGCGGGCGGGGGACCGCCGCGCTTGATGCGGATGCGGCGCCCCTCCTCCTCCAGCTCGAACTCGTCAATCTGCTTTTCGATCAAGGTGTCAATCAGTTTGCGAATGGCGTCGAAGTCCATGGAAGTGGGTCTCTGGTTGGGCATGGGAGGGTAGTGCGGCTAGAGGGAGAGCAAGTCCTTGGGGGTGGGGGTGAGCACTTCGGCGCCGCCGGCGGTGACCAGGACCATGTCCTCGATGCGCACGCCGCCCCAGCCCGGAATATACACCCCTGGCTCCAGGGTGATGACCTGGCCGGCGGCCAGCAAATCGGACGAGGTGGCGGCCAGCCGCGGGGCCTCGTGTATCTCCAAGCCTACGCCATGGCCGGTGGAATGGGGGAAATAGGCGCCGAAGCCGGCGCGGCGGAGGCTGTGGCGGGCGGCGGCGTCGACGGCGGAGGCGGGCACGCCGGGGCGCACGGCGGCGAGGGCGGCGGCCTGGGCCTCGCGCACGGCGTGGTAGACGGCGCGGGCGCGGACACTGGGGCGGCCGAGGTGGACGGTGCGGGTCATGTCGCTGAGGTATCCGCCGAGCTTGACGCCGTAGTCCATGACCACGAAGCCGCGGCGGGGGAGGCGGGCGGCGGAGGGGCGGCCGTGGACGTGGGCGCCGCGCGGGCCGGAGGCGATGATGGTGTCGAAGGCCAAGCCCTCGCCGCCGGCCTGGCGCAGGCCAAACTCCAATTGGCCGGCGAGGGCGGTTTCGGTCATGCCGGGCTGGATGGCGGCGACGGTGGGGGCAAAGACGGAGGCGGCCAGAGCGACGGCGCGGCGGAGGGCGGCGACCTCGGGCGGCTGCTTGAGCAGGCGCAGAGCTTCGGTCCAGCCGCTGGCGGGGCGGAGGGCGGCGGCCTTGCCCGGCCAAGCGGCGAGGAAACGGGCGCGCTGGGCCACGGTGACGCGGTCGTCCTCGTAGCCCAGGCGGCGGAGCTTGGCGGCTTGGGTGGCGGCCGCCTTCCAGAGGTTGCCCTGGGGGGGGATGGCGACCCGCGCCTGCGCGACCTCCTGGGCGGCCTGCTGGCGGTAGCGGCCGTCGGTGTAAAGGGTGGCGCGGCCGAGCTCGAGCAGCAGCAGGGCGTTGGAGCCGCTGAAGCCGGTGAGGTAGCGGATGTTGGGCAGGTGGGCGACCAGCAGCCCGTCCAGCCCGGCGCTGGCTAGGCGCGCGCGCAGCGCCAATTGTCGTGCCCGATAATCCATTCCAGAGGCTATGGTAGCCTACCCGGCGGCAAAAGGCTGCGCCGGCGGGGCGGCGGAGGCGGGCTCAGTGGGCTTCGGCGAGGAAGCGCTCGACCTCGATGGCGGCCATGCAGCCGGTGCCGGCGGCGGTGATGGCCTGGCGGTAGCGGCGGTCCTGCACGTCGCCGCAGGCGTAGACGCCCTCGATTTGGGTGTGCACGTAGTCGCGGGTGACGAGGTAGCCGTCGGGGTCGGTGGCGAGTTGGCCGCGGAAGGGCTGGGTGTTGGGCACATGGCCGATGCCGAGGAAGACGGCGGCGATGGGCATTTCCCAGCGCTGGGCGGCGCCGTCGGTGGACTCGAGCTTGACGGCGGTGACTTCTTTCTTGGCGAGGTCGAGCACCTCGGTGATGCGGGCGTTGGGGATCCAGCGGATTTTCTCGTGCCCGCGGGCGCGGTCGAGCATGATCTTGGAGGCGCGGAATTCGGCGCGGCGGTGGACGATGGTGACGGAGGCGGCGAAGCGGGTGAGGAAGAGGGCCTCCTCCATGGCGGAGTCGCCGCCGCCGACGACGATGATGTCCTTGCCGCGGAAGAAGAAGCCGTCGCAGGTGGCGCAACTGGAGACGCCGTGGCCGATGAGGGCCTGCTCGGAGGGCAGGTCGAGCCAACGGGCGCGGGCGCCGGAGGCGATGATGAGGGTATGGGTGCGGAGCGGCTCGGCGCCGGCGTCGTCCAGTTGCAGGGCAAAGGGGCGCTGGCCGAGCTGGGCGGCGACCACGTCGCCGGAGGCGAACTCGGCGCCAAAGGCGGCGGCCTGCTCGCGCATGTTCTCGATCAGTTGCGGGCCCTGGATGCCGACGGGGAAGCCGGGGAAGTTTTCCACCAGGGTGGTGAGGCTGAGCTGGCCGCCAGCCTCGCGGCCCTCGATCACCAGCGGCTGCAGGCCGGCGCGGGCGCAGTAGATGGCGGCGGTGAGCCCGGCGCAGCCGGAGCCCAAAATCACGACGTTGCGAGTCGGCATAGTCAGAATCCGAATGCTAGACTACCATCTAGCCATTGTGAAAGGACGCTCTGCCGATGCCCACGCCCGCCGCGCCCGGCCTGTACGCCCATTTCTCCACTTCCCTGGGGGACTTCCGTGCCCTCCTGTTCGAACAGGAGGCGCCCAACACGGTGGCCAACTTCACCGGCCTGGCCGAGGGCAGCAAGGAGTTCACCGACCCCAAGACCGGGGCCAAGGCGAAGCGGCCGTTCTATGACGGCTTGGTCTTCCACCGGGTGATTCCCGACTTCATGATCCAGGGGGGCGACCCCCTGGGCACGGGCACGGGGGGACCGGGCTACCGCTTCGCCGACGAGTTCCACCCCAAGCTGAACCACGCGCAGCCGGGGATGCTGTCCATGGCCAACGCCGGGCCGGGGACCAATGGCTCGCAGTTTTTCGTGACGGTGGCGCCGACCACCTGGCTGGACCGCAAGCACTCGGTGTTTGGGCAGGTGGTGGAGGGCTACGACGTGGTGGAAAAGATCGCCAACACGCCGCGGGATGCCCACGACCGGCCCAAGACGCCGGTAGTGCTGCAGCAGGTGCGCATCGAGCGGGTGGCCTAGCCAGCATGCCCCTGTCGCCGAAATGGCGGTTCAAGCTGAACCAGCTACGCAACCGCTGGGAGGGGTGGAAGGCGGGAGCGCGCCAGACCGAGCAGGCGCTGACCACCGAGCAGAAGATGTGCCCCTCGTGCCGGGCGCTGGTGCCGCGGGGGAAGGCCACCTGTCCCTATTGCGGGCAGCGGCTGAAGGTGTTTGGCACCGGGCCGACGGGCAAGCTGGTGCGGCGCGCCCTGCCCGGCGAGGTGCCGGTGACCGGGGTGCTGATCCTGGCCAACTTGGTGATGTTCGTGGTCGAGTACGCGGCGGGGGGCACCTCGATGCTGGCCCACTTGATGTCGGGCCCCAGCATGGCGGCGACGGTGCGGCTGGGCATGAGCCTGCCGTTGAGCTATGAACTGGCGACGCACCAGTATTGGCGCTGGGTGACCGCCTGCTTTCTGCACGGGGGCCTGCTGCACATTGGCCTCAACATGTTCGCGCTGTACCAAATCGGCCCGATGGTGGAGTCGCTGTACGGCGGAGCCAAGTTCTTCACCCTCTACATGCTGACCGGGATCTTCGGCTATGTGGTGTCGGGCTACTTCGGCAACGCCAGCCTGGGAGCCAGCGGGGCCATCTTTGGGCTACTGGGCCTGATGATCGCCTACGGGGTGCGGCGCAGCCACACCGCCGCCGGACAGCAATTGCGCGGCATGGCGGTGAGCTGGGCGGTATTTGCGGTGGCGATGAGTTTCATGCCAGGCATAGACATCTTCGCCCACCTGGGCGGGCTGGCCAGCGGGTTTGGGCTGGGGATGGTGGTGGGCGACGATCCGCCGCTGACCGAGCAGCAGATCCGCACCTGGGGGCTGATCCGGTGGGCGATGATCGCGGTGGTGGCGGCGTCGTTCTACCTGATGGCCACCACGCCGGTGCGGCTGGGCTGAGGCCGGGCGGGATCAGTGCAGGGGGATGAAGGTGACGGCGGAGACCGTCTGGGTATTGACGGTGACCTGGGTGGGGTCCACCTGATTGGCGTCGGCGCCGCCGACCACCGGGGAGGCGGCCTGCATGAGGGCCAGATCCATCTTGAGCAGGAAGCTGGAGTCGGCGCGCACGGCCAAGCCGTAGGCGCGGCCGTCGGGACCGGTGTAGACGGCGATGGTGTGGGGCGAGCCCAAGGGAGTGTTGGCCCAAGGCAGGCCGTCGGGGGCGGCGGGCACTTGCGCCCACTCGATCAGGCTGGGGCGGCCGGGGGGGCCGCTGCCGGCGCCCGGGGGCAGGGTGGCGACGCCGACGCAACCGCCGAGGTTGCCGAACCAGCCCACGTGGTTGGTGAAATCCAGATCCATGGCGTCCCAGGCGCCGGCGCAGCCGGCGCTGATGGCGAAGGGGGTGGCGGGCGCCTGGAGGGCGCCGGGGGAGTTGGTGGCGTTGTTGAAATTGAGGGCGAGGAAATTGCCGGAGGTGTTGTCGCCCACCGTCACCAGGGCGGTGGCGGGGTCGAGCGTGGCCGAGTCGGTGCCGGTGCCAAAGATCTCGCCATTGCCGGGGGTGACTGTGGTCACGGTGCCCGCCAGCAGGTCCAGGACGTTCATGCCGCTGCCGTTGCTGTTGTTGAAGGGCGCGTAAATGCGCTGGGTGGCGGGATCGTAGGCGAAGGTGGCGGCGGCGGGGGCGGCCAAGGGCGCGGTGGAGGTGCCGTCGTCGAGGTTGAGGGCGAAGTAGCCGGAGGCGGTGTCGAGGATGGCACGGTGGCGGGCGCTGTCCACAACCATGGCGCAGATGCCGCAGGGGGCGCCATCCACCGTGGTGGTGCCCACTACCGGGGCGGGGAGGGAACGCGCCACCTGTTCGTGGTCGGCGTCCACCACCTGCAGCAGATTGCTGGCGGCGCTGGCCACGATCACCTCGTTTTCGGCGGGATCGGCAGCCGCTAAGCTGGCGGTGTAGCCGGTGGGCAGGGGCACAGAGGCGATCTGCTTGTTGGCGTCCAGGTTGACCACGGCCAGGCTGCCCGGCTCGGGGATGTAGGCCTTGGTGGCGATGATGGGGTTGCCGCTGCTGTCATTGCCGGCCGGGCCAATCACCACCGCCACGGCGCCGGAGGAGGCGGGGCTGGAGGGCAGGCTGCGGAGGACGATGGAGTTGGTGCTGCCAAAGGGGTCGGGGTTGACCACGCTGAGCGAGAGCAGGCCGGGGGATTGGATCTGGGCCGGCACCTTGAGCTCGTAGCTGCTAAGGTATTGCACCGCGCCGATCTGGGCGCCGCTGAGATTGACGGTGGCGCCGGGGGCGAAATACTGGCCCACGATATCCAAGGTCACGCTTTGGCCGGCGGTGACCACGCTGGGCGCGACGCTGACGGCGGAGGCGGTGGGGTTGAGCAGGGCGATGGTGGTGGTGGCCTTTTGGGTGGGGTCGGCGTGGGCGGTGGCCTGGATGGTGACCAGGTTGGGGGTGGGGATGACGGTGGGGGCGGTGTAGACGCCGTTGTTGTCCACGTAGCCCCAGAGGTTGTTGCCTCCCACGATGTAGTTGCCCAATTGGCCGACGGAGTAGATGATGCCGGTGTCGGGGCTATTGCTCACCGCCGCCTGCAATTGCAAGGTGGAGGGCACCAGTTGGCCGCTGCTGTCGAGGGTACTGATCACCAACGAGCTGGAGTAGCTGTTGATGAAGATGGACACGGGCGGCGGGGGGATGTAGTAGGTGTTGCAGCCCGCGGCCAGCATCGCCAAGGCGCCCAGCAGGGTCGCCCAGATGGCGGTGGGGATGCGGCGCCTGTGCAAGGCACAATTCATCATGGGTAGTCTGTTCACACCGAACGGAACCCCTGTGGGGGGGGCTGCCAGGCGGGAATTTGCAAAATCAGTGCCCATTATAGCGGACTTCGGGCGGCGTCCGAGGGCGGTGGTGGAGGGCGGGCGGGAGCGGGGCGGATTTTGGCACCAGGATTGCAAAAGGAAGAACATGCTGGCGCTGTTGTTAAGCCGATTGTTAGATTTGGCGCTGCTGCTGGTGGCCATGTCAGCGACCACGGGGGCAGGGTTTTTGGCCTTGCGTCTGATTTTGCGCGGCATTGAGCATAAAATGCGTCCCCGGGCTTGAATTCAAGCGACGCGGGCGGCGATCGTTCCGTTACAATCGAAACCCAAGATGGCTTCCGCACCCCGCCGCATGATCCCGTTGGGCGCGCTGGTGGTATTCGCCTCCGCGGTTGCGCTGTGGATGTGGCACGGGCATGCGGTGGCGAAGACGCGCCCAGCGGCGGCCCCAGCGGCGGCCCCAGCGGCGGCGGCGGTGAGGCCGGCGACCACGCAAGAGCGGACGGTGATTGCCCGGGGCAGCACCTTCGTCGGCGCGCTGGCGCCCTTTCATTTGGGGGCGGGCCTGATTGCCACCTGGGTGCGGGATGCGCGGCCGGTGTTCAACCTGGGGCACATCCAGGCGGGCAAGGCGATGGTGCTGGTGCGCAACGCCGCCGGGATGCCGCAGGCGCTGAGCTACCGGATTGATGACAGCCATCGGCTATGGCTGCGGGCCGCCGCCAGCGCGGCCGCGGCTGATCCCGGCGGCGGCGGCGCTTGGACCGCCTCCATCCAGACCATCCCCTTTCAGATCCGGCTGGTGGGGGTGAGCGGCAGCGTGCAATCCTCGCTGTTCGAGGCGGTGGAGGATGCGGGCGAGCACGACCCGCTGGCGGTGGCCATCGCCGATATCTTTGGCTGGGACTTGGACTTCTACACCGACACGCGGCCCGGCGACGTCTTCCGGGTGCTGGTGGAGAAGCGCTACGAGGACGGGAAATTTGCCGGCTATGGGCAGATCGTGGCGGCCGAGTACGTCAACGACGGCACCGCCTACGAGGCGCTGCGCTTCCACGACGACCTGGGGATGCTGGCCTACTATCAACCCAACGGGCGGCCGCTGAAGCGCGAGTTCCTGCGCTCGCCGCTCAAATTCGCGGCGCGCATCTCCAGCGGGTTCAGCTATCACCGCTTCCATCCCATTTTGAAGCGGTATCTGCCCCATTTGGGCATTGACTTTGCGGCGCCGACGGGCACGCCGGTGCAGACGATCGGAGCGGGCGTGGTGATGCGGGCCGGGCGCTACGGCGGCGACGGGAACATGGTGCAGATTCGGCACGCGGGCGGCTACCAGACCCTGTACCTGCACCTGTCGCGCATTCTGGTGCATGTGGGCCAGCGCGTGGCCCAGGGGCAGCGCATCGGGTTGGTGGGGATGACGGGGCTGGCGACGGGCCCGCACTTGGATTTCCGCATCGAGCACGACGGCGACTTCGAGAACTTCGAGGTGGTGCGCAAGAAACTGCCGCCGGCGGCGCCGGTGGGGCGCAAACTGATGCCGCAATTCCAGGCGCTGCGGGCCGAATACCTGCCGGAATTGGAGCGGCTGCAGCCGGCAGCGGCAGCGGCGGCGGCGCCGGCCTCGGCGCCAGTGGGCGGACATTAGGAGCAGGCGGGGGGGCGTGCTTCATAATGAAGGCGTGTCGTCGTTCGCCTCTGCCAAACCGGCTTGGCCCGCTTGGTGCTACCCTGCCAACCTGATCACCGAGTTGCGCCTGTTGGCGGTGCCGCTACTGGTGGTGCTGGTGGTGGACCGGCAGTTCGCCTGGGGCTTCGGAGTGTTTTTCGCCGCCGCCGCCAGTGACGGGGTAGACGGCTGGCTGGCGCGCAACTTCAACCAGCGCTCGGCGCTGGGCAGCTACCTCGACCCGCTGGCGGACAAGTCGCTGGTGGCGGCGCTGTTCATCGCGCTGGCGTTGGCGGGCGAGTTGCCTTGGGCGCTGACCATTTTGGTCTTTACCCGCGACGGCTGCATCCTGACGACGGCGGCGGTGCTGTATTTCGGGAGAGGCTTCCGCGACTTCCGTCCCACTTGGTGGGGGAAGGCCTCCACTACGGCGGAGTTGGCGACCGTGGGGGCGGCGCTGCTGCAGGCTTGGCTGCGCAACCCGGTGGTGCAGGGCATCGAGGAGTTCGGGTGGTTGGCGGTGACGGTGCTGGTCTTGGTGTCGGGTATCCACTACGCGTTTACGTCGGCGCGGCGCTACCACCAAGCGGCTGCCTAGAACTGCGGGACAGCCAACAAGCAGGGGCGTGACGGCATCTGGCAAGGCAGAGATGCGTGCCGGTATGCCTTCGCCCCAGCCCATCCCGATGCCCGCGCCGTCGCCGGGGCCCAGCCGGGAGACGGCGCTGGAGCGCTGGGGGCGGCGGGCGGGACGGTGGGCCTATCGCGCGCGGTCTGGGGCGCAAGCCTGGGGCGCGGGGCGGGGCGCGGCGTGCGCGCCCGCGCCGCAATTGCGGAAGGTGGGGCAACGGATGGCGCTGGCGGCGGGCGCGGGCTTGCTGCTGGGCTTGGCCTCGGGATGGCAGCGGGGCCGGCGGGCGAAACGGGCGCGGCAGGAACGAAGAGCAGGCGATGGCCACCCCAACGTTGCCTGAACTCGAACGGCGGCTGCAGCGGGAGCGGAGCGCGCTGGCACAGGCCGCCGGGGCGCTGCAGCAGCGGCTGCGGGGAGAGTTGCAGGAGTTGGCGCCAGGGCGGCAACTGCAGCGGCACGCCGGCGGGGCGGTGGCCGCCGCCGGGCTGTTTGGGCTGATGGCGGGCCATATCGCCGGGTGGGTGCTGGCGGCGCTGCGGCGCTAGGGGTGGGCACTGGCTACTATGGAAGGGTGGCTGCTTCGCCCAAGTTGCGTTCGTTGAACCTGGCCGACGCCGAGGCGCTGTTCGTGCTGGACCAGCGCTGCTTTGTGCCCGGGATCGCCTATTCGAAGGCCGAGATCAAGGAGATCCTGGCGGCGGCGGCGCGCGGGTTCCATGTGGCGCTCGAGCGGGAGGGCGCGCTGCTGGGCTTTATCCTGACACTGCACCACCACGGGCGCGGGCATGTGATCACGGTGGATGTCGCGCCCGAGCACCGGCGCGAGGGGGTGGGGCAGGCGCTGATGCGGGCGGCGGAGAAGTTTTACCGGGAGCAGGGGGCGCGGGGGATGCGGCTGGAGGTGGCGGTCAACAACCAGGCGGCGCAGCGCTTCTACGAGCGGCTCGGGTACGGGGTGGTGCGGCGGCTGCCGCGCTACTACCACGCCGCGCTGGACGGGCTGCTGCTGCACAAGGATTGGGCCTAGGAACGGGGCTTGCGGGCGGAAGGCGGACCCCAGCCGCCGCCGCCGGGACTCTCCAGGCGCAGGCGCGCGCCCTGGGCGACGAAGAGGTTGCACTTGCCGGGGAGTTCGCGCTCGCTGAGGGCGCCTTGGGCGCCGGGCTCGAACAGCAGGGTGCGGCCGCGGGCGCCGTCGGCGCCGCCGGCGAGGCCGTAGGGGGCGAAGCGGCGGCGATCGGCGAGCAGGGTCACCTGCGCCGGGGCGAGCAGCTCGAGCTCGCGCACCAAGCCGTCGCCGCCGCGGTGGCGGCCGTCGCCGCCGGAGCCGGCGCGGTAGGCGTAGCGGAGGACGCGGAAGGGGTAGGCATACTCCAGCGCCTCGACCGGAGTATTGAGGGTGTTGCTCATGTGGGTGTGGACGCCGGAGAGGCCGTCGGCGCCGGGGGCGGCGCCCATGCCGCCGCCACAGGTCTCGTAATAGGCGTAGGGCTGGCCGGCGCGGGCGTCGCCCGGAGGGTAGAGGCCGCCGATGGTGAGGTTGTTCATGGTGCCGCTGCTGGCGGCGGGGATGCGGTCGGGGAGGACCTGGGCGAAGGCGCGCAGCAGCACGTCCACGATGCGCTGCGAGCACTCGACGTTGCCGCCGGCGACGGCGGCGGGCGGGCGCGCGTCCACCACGCTGCCGGGCGGGATGACCATGGTGACCGGGCGCATCAGGCCGGCGGTGGGGGCGGCCTCTTCCGGCAGCAGGCAGCGGAAGATATAAAAGGTCGCCGAATAGGTGATGGCGGCGACGGCGTTGACGCTGCCGGCCACCTGGGCATCGCTGCCGGTGAAGTCCACCACGGCGCGGGCGCGGCGCGGATCGAGCGTGACCGCCACGCGCAGCCGCACCGGGGCGGCGCTGAGGCCGTCGCTGTCGAGGAAATCCTCGGCGCGGAAAGTGCCGGCGGGCATGCGGCGCAGCTCGGCGCGCATCAGGCGCTCGGAGTGGTCGAGCATGGCGGCCATGTTGCGTTCGACGCGGGCGCGGCCGTACTTGGCCACCAGTTGCTGCAGGCGCTGGGCGCCGATGCGGCAGGCGCCGATCTGGGCAGTCAGGTCGCCCTCGCGCTCGCGCGGGGTGCGCACGTTGTTGAGGATGAGGGCGAGCAGGCCGCAGTCGAGCTCGCCGGCGCGGACCAGCTTGAGCGGCGGGATGCGGATGCCCTCCTGGTAGATCTCGCGGCACAGGCCCATGGAGCCGGGGTAGGTGCCGCCGACGTCGGCGTGATGGGCGCGGTTGGCGACGAAGAAGGCGGGCCGGGTTTCGCGCCCCACAAACACCGGCACCACCAGGGTGATGTCGGGCAGGTGGGTGCCGCCGTCATAGGGGTCGTTGAGGATGGCGACGTCGCCGGGGGCGAGGGCGAGGGCGCGCAGCGCCGCGGCCACCGACATGGGCATGGAGCCGAGGTGGACCGGCATGTCGTCGCCCATGGCGATGACTTGGCCGGCGGCATCGAACAGGGCGCTGGAGTAGTCGCGGCGCTCTTTGATATTGGGGGAGAAGGCGGTGCGGCGGAGGGTGGCCCCCATCTCCTCGGCGATGGCGTGGAAGGCGTTCTTAAAGATGGCGAGATCGATGGCGTCCACCGGGGTAGGCTTGCGGGCTCGTCCGGGCTGGGAGCGAGGCGGGGTCATGGCCGCGCCGTCCTTTCGAGGTGCAGGTTTTGCCAAGCGTCCACGTGGGTGCGCCAGCCCGGGGGGACGACGGTGGTGGCGCTGTATTCGGTGACCAGGGCGGGGCCGGCGAAGCGGTCGCCGGGGCGGAGGCGCTCGCGGGCGTAGACGGGAGCGCGGCGGAAGCGGCCGTCGAACCAGACACGGCGCTGGGCGGCGAGGGCGTGGCGGGCGTCGCCGGGGCGGAGGCGCAGGCGGGGAAAGGCGAGCGGAGCGGAGGCGGCGACCAGGCGCAGGCGGGCATTGACCACTTCGAGCGGGCGCTGGGGGTCGGCGTAGCCGTAGCGGCGCTGGTGGAGTTGGTGAAAGCGGTCGGCGAAGTCGTGGCCGGCGGCCCACTCCAAGTTGAGTTCGTAGCCCTGGCCGGCGTAGCGCAGATCGAGCGAGCGCAGGCCGACGCCGTCCAGGCCCTCGGCGCGCATCTCGCGCCGGCCGCGGGCCTCGAGGGCGCGGAAGTGGGCCTCGAGGCGGGCGCGCAGCGGCGCCGCCGGGCCGCCGGCGGGGACTGGCTCCATCACGGTGCGGGAGTAGTCCTTGACCATGTCGGACATGAGGATGCCGAGGGCGGAGAGCGCCCCCGGCATTTGCGGGACCAGCACGCGGGGTATCTCCAGGCCGGCGGCGAGGGCGCAGGCGTGGAGCGGGCCGGCGCCGCCGAAGCTGACCAGGGTGAATTCGCGCGGATCGAAGCCGCGCTCGACCGAGATCATGCGCAGCGCCTTCTCCATGGTGGCCTCGGCGAGGCGGACGATGCCGTCGGCGAAGACCTCGACGCTGGCGAGGGGGCCCTTGGCGCGGGCGAAGAGGCGGCGGGCGCGCTCGGTGTCCAGGCGCAGGCCGCCGCCGAGGAAGGCGTCGGGGTCGAGGCGGCCGAGCAGCAGGTTGGCGTCGGTGACGGTGGGGCGCTCGCCGCGCCCGTAGCAGATGGGGCCGGGCTCGGCGCCGGCGGACTCGGGGCCGACGCGCAGGGCGCCGCCGCCGTCGAAGCTGGCGAGCGAGCCGCCGCCGGCGCCGACGGTGTGGATGTCGAGCATGGGCACGCCCACCGGCAGGCCCATCACCTGGGCCTCGTTGGTGGTGCGCAGGTGGCCGCCGTGGCTGTGGCCATCCACTAGGGCGACGTCGGTGGAGGTGCCGCCCATGTCGAAGGTGAGGATGCGCTCGCAGCCGGCCAGGCGGGCAAGGCGGTGGGCGCCGACCACGCCGCCGGCCGGGCCGGAAAGGATGGTGCGCACGGGCTCGCGCGCCGCCACCGGGGCGGAGACGATGCCGCCGGAGGACTGCATGACGTGGAGGCGGGCGCCAGGATAGGCTTGGGCGAGGCGGGCCTGCAAGCGGAGGAGGTAGCTGCCCATCTTGGGGGCGAGGTAGGCGTTGATGAGGACGGTGGCGCCGCGCTCGTACTCGCGAAACTCGGGCAGGATCTGGTGGGAGGCGGAGACGGGCACGCCCAGCTCCTCCAGGGCGCGCACCACGGCGCGCTCGTTCTTGGGGTTGGCGAAGCTGAACAGCAGCGAGACCGCAACCGCCTCGGGCTGAGCGGCGGCCATGCGCTGGAAGAGGGCGCGCAGGCCGGCGGCGGAGGCGGGGCGGAGGATGGCGCCGTCGGGGAGGGTGCGCTCGTCCACGCCGAAGCGCAGGGCGGGGGGGGCGAGCGGGGTGGGGGCGGGGTTGGACCATTGATAGAGGCGGGGGCGGGCCTGGCGGCCGATGGCGATGGTGTCCTCGAAGCCGGCGGTGGTGACGAAGGCGACGCGGGCGCCGGTGCGCTCCAGCAGGGTGTTGGTGCCGACCGTGGTGCCGTGGCGGATCTCGGCGCCGGGGGCGGGGCCGATCTGGGCGAGGGCGTGGTGGATGGCCTGGCCGGCGTCCTGCGGGGTGGAGAAGAGCTTGAGCACCTGCAGGCGGCCGTCGGCGAGGTAGACGCAGTCGGTGAAGGTGCCGCCGGTGTCAATCGCAATCCGCGCCGGACCGCCGCCGGGGCGGGGGGGCAGGCCGTTCTGTCTGCTCACGCTTCTTGCCTCCTGCGCCCTGCCTTGGCGGTGAGGGCCGGATTCACCTCGATCTGCTCGCGGGCGGTGTGGAAGCGGGCAGCGTCGCCGTGCTCGCCCCTCGGCGCCAGCACTCCGGCGGCGTCGGCCAGCGCCTCGCCGCCAAAGCCCGGCATCAGGCTGCCGGGCTCGGCGATGAGCTCGCCCAGCCGGGCTTCGGTGGAGGTCATGAACAGCCCGGCGCTGCGGCGGATGGTGTGGGTGACGTGCTCGGCAGCGCGCTGGCGCGCCTGCTCGGGCTGGCGGGCGCGGATGGCGGCCACGATCTGCTCGTGCTCCTGCACCAGTTGGGGGCCATAGGCGTCCATGGCGATGATGAGGTAGAAGAAGCGCATCAGCCGGGTCTGGACGGTGGTGGCGATCTCGACCAAGTGCTGGTTGTGGGAAGCCTGGGCGATGCCCACGTGCAGATTGAAGTTGCGCTGCAGGAAGGTCACGTAGCTGGCGCGCACGCCGACGCGGTATTCGTACTCGGCCCACTGTTCCATCGCCTTCAGTTGGGCGGGCTGGGCGCGCAGGGCGGCCAGGCCGGCGGCGGCAGGGTCCACGATGAGCTGCACCTCATGCAAGTTGTGGAATTCGGCCAGGGTGAGGGGGGCGACGAAGTAGCCGCGGAAGGGGACGATGGTGACCAGGCCCTCGCGCTGCAGGTGCTGGCAGGCCTCGCGCGCCGGGGTGCGGCTGGCCTTGTAGCGGCGGCAGATTTCGGCCTCGCTGAAGGGCTGGCCGGGGCGCAGGGCGCAGGTGGTGATGTCCTGCTTGAGGCTGCGGTAGAGGCGCTCGGCGGTGGTCATGCGACAGGCTCCGGGGGCGCGCATGATATACGCGCGGTATACCGATAGTCAGCCTACGGTGTCCACGCGGCGGCTGTCAAGGGGCTGGCGCCGGGGGGAGCCGCAAGCAGGGCAGTTCCTCCCGAATTTGGGGTGAGCCGCCGCCGACCATGAAAAAAGTCCATTGACTTATTGAAGAAAGCATAGTATACCTTGGCGCGAATCGCCGCCGGGGAGCGCGCGGGCGGCGGTCGGGTGCGCCCAAGGATCGAAAAAACATATGACGCTGCATCGCTTTTGCTCCTCCCGCCTGGCGCTGGCCGCCGGCTTCGCCCTGCTGGCCCTGCTGCCCGCCGCCTCGGCCCTCTCCGCCCAGGACACCGCCCAGATTCAGGGCGGGGTCACCGACGCCAGCGGGGCGGCCCTGCCCGGGGTCACGGTCACGGCCACCAACACCCAGACCGGGGCGGCGCGCACGGTGCAGGCCGGCGCCGACGGGCGCTACCTGCTGCCCGACCTGCCGCTGGGCACCTACACGCTGCGCTACGCCAAGACCGGCTTCGCCACGACCGAGGTCACCGGGCTGGTGCTGCAGATCGGCACGGTGCTGGAGCGGCACGACGCCCTCAAGCTTGCCGCCCAGCAGGCCACGGTGGAGGTGAGCGGCACGGCTCCGCCGATCGACACCAGCAAGAGCAACGTCGCCGGGGTGATCACCTCCACCCAAATTGACCAGCTCCCCATCGCCAACCGCCAGTACCTCAACCTCAGCCTGCTGATGCCGGGCACGACCCAGGACGCCTCGCGCTCGTTCTACAACAACGTGCAGCTCGGCGGCGGCAGCCACTACTACTCCAACAGCTTCACCGTGGACGGGGTGAACAACAACTGGGCGGAGATGGGCGAGCCGCGCGAGAACTTCCCCGAGGGGGCGGTAGCGGAGTTCAAGGTGTACAGCTCGCAGTTCAAGGCGGACGAGGGAGGCATGTCGGCGGGGGGGGCGGTGAGCGTGGTCACCAAGAGCGGGACCAACCACCTGCACGGCGATTTCTTCGAGTACTGGCGCAACCAGTCGCTCAACCGGGACAACAGCTTCCAGATCGCCGCCGAGCAGGCGCAGCACACCGGCAAGGCGCCGCTCGACCGCAACCAACTGGGGGGCGACCTGGGCGGCCCCATCCTGAAGAACAAGCTGCACTTTTTCGGGGCCTGGGAGTCCACCCTGACGCAAGGCTCCTACACGGTGTTCACCAACGACCCGGCCATCTTCGGGGCCTGGGAGGGGGTGTACAAGCAGCCCGGCCACGACGACCTGCTCACCCTGCGGGGCGACTACCAGATCAACAGCGACCAGACGCTGTTCGTGCGCTGGGGGCAGGAGTGGAACCTGCTTACCTGCCAGGGCTGCGGCGGGGCCAACTCGCCCAACGCCGGCTACGACGGCCTGCTGCCGCGGCGCTCGCTGGTGGTGGGACACACCTGGGCGCTGAGCTCGACCCTGGTCAACGACTTCCGCTTCCAGTACGCCCGCGCCGCCTACCTGCTGGGGCCGAGCCAATGTCCGCAGGCCTGCGGGCAGGGCATCTGGACGCAGATTGGGCAGTATCCGGCCAGCCGCTTCACCCCCTACGCCACCACGCTGTCGTTTCCCGACTTCAGCTTCGGCAGCGACTACGGCGACGACGGCATCGAGAGCCACTGGGAGTTCGCCGACACCGCCAGCATTTTCCACGGCGCCCACAACCTCAAATACGGCTTCGACGTGGCCCACATTCCCTTCGCCGACGACGCGCCGGTGGGGATCAAGGGGGCGTTCAGCTTCAACACCGATCCCAGCTCGCCGCTGAGCCCGGTGAACGCGCCCAACAACGCCAGCTTTTCGGCGGCCAACCTCTACTACCCGGGGGCGGGGGCGACGCCGGCCTACGGGCCGACCGCGTTCACCCAGACGGTGCCGCCGGTGCTGACCTCGGTGCCCACGGCGCAGACCAGCTATTTCGTGACCGACGACTGGAACGGCATCCGCAACCTCACGGTCAGCATGGGACTGCGCTACGACCGCGAGTATGGCAGCTTCAACGAACACATCAACCCGGCCGCCTATCCCCAGCCCATCCCCTTCCTGGGCGATCCCAGCCAGCGCGGCGCCGCGCACAACTTCTCGCCGCGCATCGGCTTGTCGTGGAACGTCCGGGGCGACCAGCGCAACGTGGTGCGGGCGGGCTATGGCATCTACTACGGCAACATCCAGACGCTGCAGAACTTCGCCGAGGACCGCAATCTGGCGCAGAGCGTGGTCAGCCTGACCTGCTCCAAGCCAGGACAGGCCACCTGCCCCTCCTATCCCAGCGCCTTCGCCGCCGGGCAGACGGCGGCCACGGTGCTGCCCTCGGTGACGGTGCTGGCGCCCAACTTCCAGAACCCCTATTCCGAGCAGTACAACGCCGGCTACTCGCGCCAGATCTCGCCCAACTTCTCCATCCACGTGGACGGGGTATACGAGCTCAGCCTGCGCGACTTCCGCGTGGTGGACCTGAACTACCCCAATAGCGCCGGGGTGCGGCCCTATCCGCAATTTGCCCGCATCCTGCAGCACACCCCCATGTCGAAGTCGAAGTACAAGGCGCTCTACATCCGGGCGGACAGCGCTTCAGCAGCCGCTACGAGTTCCTGATCTCCTACACGCTGTCGAGCTGCACCGACGACGGGGCGCAGAGCCTGGTGACCAACTACGCCGACTATGGCCAGGACTGGGGGCCGTGCAACATAGACCGGCGCAACGCGCTGGTGGCGAGCGGCTCCTACCAGGCGCCGTGGGGGATCACGCTGGGCTCGATCTTCGACTTCCGCTCGTCGGAGCCGTTCAGCGTGTACTCCACTACGCGCAACGCCGACGGCAGCCTGCAATATGTGGCAGGGACGACGCGCGACCAAGGGCAGCGGGGGCTGGATTACACCGCGGTAAACGCCTACCGCGCCAGCCTGGGGCTGGCGCCGGTGGACGCCGCGATACTCACCAACGGCCGGGTGAACACGGTGGATTTGCGCGCCGCGCGCACCTTCAATCTGGGCGAGACCCGCCGGCTGGATGTGATCGCCCAGGTGTTCAATCTGGCCGGCACCTACAACTACAGCGGCATCAACACCAACCTCCGTTCCAGCAGTTGGGGCCAGGCGACCGGGGCGGGGCCACTGCAGCAGGCGGAATTGGCGGTACACTTCACTTTCTGAGGAACTCTGCTTCCTCCGAAGCCGTGCATCCGCGCGGGCGGCGGCCGAGCCGCCCGCGCGGCCATTGTCAGAGGGGAGCCAGCATGCGCCGCATCCGGTTGATTGCCGTGTTGTTCGCCATCGTGGGGGTAGGAGCGCAGGCGCCGCGGGGGCGCGCCAAGACGGGGGCGGGGGACGCTTTCAGCCGGGCGTTCGCCACCGGCTGGATGCTGCAGGACACCAACCACGACGGGCTGGCGGACACCATCCGCGGCCACATCGTGGTGCCGGCGCAGCCCAGCGCGGCCGAGAACGCGGCGGCGGCCAACTTGGCGGCGCGGCTGGCCTACGGGACGCTGGGGCTGACGCCGCCGCTGGTGGTGGCGGCGCCGGCGGGGGCGGCGGGTCCGGCGATCTATGTGGGCGCCGGGGCGGTGCCGGCGGCCGAGGCGGGGGCGGCCCGCACCTGGGGGTTCCGCCTGGCGCGAGGCGAGGGGCGGGTGGTGGAGTTGGCGCCGGGCAGCAACGACAACCTGCTGGTGCTGGGCGACGCGGCCGGACTGACCGCCGCGGCCGATGCCTTCAGCGCCCGCGCCCCTTACCAGTGGAAGGTGGGGGGGGGCGGGGACGAGTTGGCCGCCATCGCCGCCGCCGTCAATGCCGCCGCGCCCGCCGCCCACGCCGACTTGGTGGGGCTGGACTATCAAGCGGGCCAGCCCGGCATCGTCAAGGCCTACCTCAGCGCGAGCGGAGCGGTGACGGCGGCCGAGCTGCGACGGGCGTTCGCCGGCGGGCACCTCGCCGCCGTGCATGAATTGTTCGTACTGGGCGGGGCGGCGATCTCCGCGACCAACCCCAAGCCGTTCCACCCGCAGACCTTTCCGGCGCCGCCCGCGCCGGCGGCCCGGGCAGCGGGCCGTGCGGGCGGGGCAGCCGCGCCCGGGGGCAGCGGGGCGGCGGGCGGGCGCGGCGCGCCCGGCGGCGGGGCGGCGGCCGGGCCCGCTGGCCTCGACTTGGCCACGCTGTACACCAACCACGGCCTCTTCGGCGCGGGCGGGCGGGTGCCGGTGCCGGCCTCGCTGACCTCGCACCTGTATGTGCCGGCGGGGGCGGCCGGGGTGGCGATGGCCAACCTGGCCGCGCGCATGGGGCTGGAGACCACCGCCCTGACGCTGCCGCTGGCCTCGCCCGCTGCCAGCGCCCACCTGGACCGGATCAGCGAGCAGCCGGTGGTGGCGGGCGACAGCCCGCTGGCGCGCGCGGTGGAGAAGAAACTGCAGGCCGAAGACACCGCCGCCGCCCAGGCCGCGCCCGCGCTGGCTCCGGGCGAGGGCGAGCTGCGCGTGGTGGACCGCGCCTTCGGCGCGCACGCGGCGCTGCTGGTGCGCGGCGACGAGCGCGGCGCCGCCGCCGCGCTCGACCTGGCCGCCGACCACCTGCCCAATGTCTGGCGGGTGGGCAAGCAGCACACCTCGCTGGAGGATATCCGCTACGACCTGCACCAGTTCTTTTCGCTGCATTCGGGGGTGGGGCAGGCGGCGGCGGGGCTGTTCTTCCTGCACCGCTGGCTGGGGCAGATCGCGGCGCAAGCGGGGCCGGTGAGCCATGTCCACGCCGAGCTCTATGCCGACCTGGTGGACCCGAAGATGGCGGGATTCGTGCGCACCCAGATCCAGGACGAGTTGCATGTTCCGGCGACGGTGGAGGCGGCCAGCCTGCGCGCCGGCACGCAGTGCTGCGCCTCCAACCCCGACCTGCATTACTCCAACCCCGAGTTCCCCTTCCACCAGGGCAAGCCGGTGTTCACCGAGGACATCCACATTCCCTGGGAGGGCACCACGCTGCTCAACGACGTGCGCGGCGCCGCGCCCAAACTCGAGCGCGGCCAGCCGGCGACGCTCATCGCCCGCGTGAGCGAGGGGCCGCAGGAGCGGCAGCGGCTGGCGGCGCAACTGCGCGACATCCTCACCCAGGCCGGCGCCGACCCGGGGCAGACGCGGGTGGAGGTGCTGGACGCCTACAAGCAGGGCTATAGCTGGCTGGAGGACGAGATCGAGCCCGAGCTGGCGGGCCGGCCGGTGGCGCGGCTGGAGATCGAGGCGGCCAAGGACGTGGACGCCACCGGGCTGCGCGACATGTACTCGCCGGCGCGCTGGATGCAGGAGCTCTATCCGGTGGACGAGGTGCTGGCGAAGCAGCTCAAAATTCCGCTCGCCGACATCCACCTGCGCGAGATCAACACCGCGCCCGCGGTGGAGACGGCGGAGCAGATCGCGCTGGCCGATCCACCCAACGACCCGCCCAGCCCCACCTACGAGGTGCGCGCCTACGACGCCGGCGGGCGCCTGCTGCTGGCGCGCCACTTCACCGTGGCGGCGGTGATGCAGCCCTACAGCGGGGTGATCCGCTCCTACGAGGACGTGCAGGTGGAGACGGGCTGGGTGCGCCTGGCGCAGGGCGGCCGCGTGGTGCTGGACCAGCGCATCCCGACCGACATCGAGCGCTTCTGGGACCACTACCAGACGGTGACGCTGCCGCGCGTCTACCGCTTCATCATGGCGCAGGCGCACGGCAACTTGCGGCCGGAGTACGTGCCGCCGTTCGACACGCTGAAGATGGACTTTCACCTCTCCGAGCCGAACTACAACATCGGGGTGGACAAGGAGCGGATTTCCTCGATCGAGGCGCTGCAGGAGGACGTCTTCTACGCCACCGAGACCTTCATTGACACGCTGGGCGACCTGAAAAACGGGCGGCCGGAGAACTACGTGGGCCGCATCATCCCGGTGATGCACCCCTCCGCGGACGGCCAGGACGGGGAGGTGCACATCGAGTTCTACGGCAAGGCGGCGCCCAACCCGCTGGTGCGGCTGAGCTGGACCGACGCGCAGGGGCATGCGCACAGCAAGCTGCGCAACCTGCCGGTGCTGGCGGGAGCGTTCCAGCCGCGGCTGATCGGGGCGCGGGTGCGGGCGGGCGCGGCCGGGGTGGAGGACCTCCTCTGGCTGCTGCCGGCCGACGCGCAGCGCTACGACATGGCGGCGTGGGAGAAGCTGGCGGGGCGGCAGCAGCTCGAGCGCAGCATGTTCACGGTGGAGCAGGCGGAGGGGGAGCTGCGCGCGCTGGAGGCGATGCACGCCGCCGGGCTCTATCCGGACGAGCTGGCCTACCCCGGCCTGGGGCGCATGGCGATCGAGCTGCAACTGCCGCGGCCGCTGGGCGTGCCCTTCCGCACCCCCGAGCGGCGCGTGCTGGCGAGCTGGCGGGTGGCGCCGCCGCTGCATCCGCGGCCGCAGATCGCCACGGTCGCGCCCATCCCGCTCAACCCGCAGGGGCGCCCCTTCGTGCAGTGGCGGGAGCCGATCGGGCCCAACCAGAGCGCCGCCATCCTGGCGCGGCTGGCGACCTACCCCGGCGTCAATGTCTACTCCATGGGGCGCAGCTACCTGGGCCAGGTGATCTGGGTGGCCGACCTCATGCTGCCCTCACCGTCGAAGCTGATCTCGTGGGCGAAGCAGACCACGCTCAAGGCGGCCATCGTCTACTCGGCGCGCCAGCACGCCAACGAGGTTTCGAGCACCAGCCACGTGGAGCGGCTGGCGGAGCTGCTGGTGAGCGACCCGGCGGTGCGCGCCTACCTGAAGCAGGTGAACGTGGTGCTGCATCCGATTGACAACCCGGACGGGGCCAAGCTGTCGGTGATGGAGGCCAAGATCATGCCCGACAACCTGCTGCACCTGGGCTACCACGGGGCGCTGGCGGCGGACGTCTCCAGCGGGCAGGCCGACGTGGACCCGGTGTATCCCGAGTCGCGCACGCGCCGGCTGCTGCTGCAGCAGTGGAATCCGGACGCGTTCCTGAACCCGCACGGCTATCCCTCGCACGAGTGGGTGCAGCCCTTCAGCGAGTACAGCGCCTGGGTGCAGAGCCGCGACGGGGCCAACAACGGCCGCACCTGGTGGATCCCGCGGGGCTGGTTCACCAGCCTGGGCTACCAGCGCGACACCACCACCGACACCCACTCGGAGGCGGTGACCTACGCGCTGCGCGACCGCATCGTGGACGCCGAGCGCCAGGTGCCGGGGCTGCTGCCGCTGGAGGAGCGCATGAACGCGCGCTACCAGCGCTGGGGCCAGGCCTTCCAGCCGGACAACATGCAGCAGCCGCTGGTGGAGGGCATCCGCATCTACATGCCGCTGAAGGGCGCCACCGGGCCCGGGCGGGGCGGGATGGCGGGCCCGGGCGCCAACGCGGCGGTGACCTGGGACCAGGGCTACACCGAGGCGCCGGACGAGACCGCGCACGGCGACTACATGAAGCTGGTGGCCTCGGCCGGGCTGGCCTACGACGAGGTGCACTTGAAGTATCTGGCGCAGGGCAAGCTGCGCATCACCCGCAGCGAGCGCGAGACCGCCCAGGGGGTGACCTGGTCGGTGGTGCGCGCGCGGCCCATCCTGCCCAGCTCGGAACCGCCGGTGCCGAAGCCGCCCGATGGCAAATAGTTGCGCTTGGCGCTGGCTCCCATGACCACCACCGGCTCCAACCCGGCGACCGCGGCTCCGCCCTTTCGGTGGCGGGACACCAGCCCCGCCCAGCGGAGCACCGTGGTGGCCGCCGGGATGGGCTGGATGCTGGACGCCTTCGACGTGATGCTGTACTCGCTGGTGCTCACCCACCTCATCACCGCCTTTGGGATGAGCCAGGGCACCGCCGGGCTGCTCAACACGCTGACGCTGATCGCCAGCGCCATCGGCAGCCTGATCTTCGGGCTGCTGGCGGACCGCTATGGGCGGCGGCGGATGCTCAGCCTCAGCATCCTGACCTACTCGCTGTTCACCTTCGCCTGCGGCTTCTCCACCTCGATCACCATGCTGGCGACGCTGCGCTTCCTGCTGGGGTTGGGCATGGGCGGGGAGTGGAACACCGGGGCGACGCTGGTGGCGGAGACGTGGCCGTCGGCGTGGCGGGGGCGGGCGCTGGGGATCGTGCAGAGCAGTTGGGCCATCGGCTATGCCCTGGCGGCGCTGGTGGCGGGGCTGGTGCTGGCGCACGCGGGCTGGCGCTGGGTGTTTTTCGTGGGGGTGCTGCCGGCGCTGGCGACGCTGTGGATCCAACACCGCGTGCCCGAGCCCGAGCTGTGGCGGCGCCAGCGGCAACGGGAGGCGCAGGCCGCGCCCGACCGGGCGGGGCTGTGGCGGCGGGCCACGCCGCGGCTGCTGGCGCTGCTGGCGATGAACACCTTCGGGATGTTCGCCTGGTGGGGGATGTTCACCTGGCTGCCGGCGTACCTGGTGTTGCCGGTGGCGCAGGGGGGGCGGGGGTTCGCGCTGCTGGGCAGCACCAGTTTCCTGATCGTGCTGAACCTGGGCGGGATGCTGCCGGGGTATCTCTTGTTCGGGGTGTTTGCCGACCGCTGGGGGCGGAAGCGCACGCTGGTGGCCTACCTGGCGCTGGCGGCGCTGCTGATCCCGTGGTTTGCCGGGGCGCGGGCGCCGCTGACGATCCTGCTGGCGGCCTCGCTGGTGGCGTTTTTCGGCACGGGCTTTTTCACCGGCTCGAGCATCCTGGGCAGCGAGCTGTTTCCCACCCCGATCCGGGCCACTGCCCTGGGCGTCTCCTACAACCTCGCCCGCGGGCTGAGCGCCTTCGCTCCGCTCGTGATTGGACGCCTGGGCCAAACCCATGGTCTGGCCTGGGCCTTCGGCCTGTGCGGCATTGCCTTCGCCCTGGCCGCCCTCAGCGCGCTCGCGGTGCCGGAAACCCGCGGACTGGAGTTGGAATGAAGCAGCGACTTGGCCTCCGCCGGACTTCCCTGGCGCTCGCCGCCGCGCTGGCCGGGCTGGCGCTGGCCGGCTGCCGTTCGCAGCCGGCGGCCGCGGGCGCGGCATCGCCGTTGGCGGCGGCGCCAGCGCCGCTGGCCGCGCCGGCGGCGCACAGCGTGCAGGCCTTTCTGCAAACGCTGCCGGAGGCGCAGACGCCGCCGCTCAACCGGATGGAGGCGATGACGCTGGCCGCCTATCCGCTCTCCTGCCTCGACCATTTGCAGGCGCAGCCGGGTGGCGGGCGCGCGCCGGAGGCGCCGGCGGCGGTCACGGCGACGCTGCCCAGCGGGCGCGGGCGCGGGGGCGCCGCGCCCTCCCCGGCGGCGCGGCAGGCCTATCTCTGGCAACCCGCCGGGCCCACCCACCTGCTGGCCGACTACAGCCACCGGCGGGCCTTCTACGGATGCTACGACTGGCACTCGGCGGTCAACTCCACCTGGACGCTGGCCACGCTGCTGCGGCGCTATCCCGACCTGCCGGTGGCCAGCCTGATCCGCGAGAAGCTCGACAACCACCTGGCCGCGCGCAACCTCAACGGCGAACTAGCCTATTTCCGCCGGTCCCGCGGCTTTGAGCGCCCCTACGGCCAGGCCTGGCTGCTCAAGCTCTACGGCGAGCTGCTGCGTTGGAACGATCCCGACGCCAAGAAGTGGGCGGCCAACATGGCGCCGCTGGCCGACTTCTTGTCCAAGAACCTGGCCCGCTACCTCACCGAGCTCCCCACCCCCATCCGCCAAGGCGTGCATCCCAACACCGCCTTCGACATGGACCTGATGCTGCCCTACGCCGCCGGGCACGACCCGGCGCTGCACCGGGCGATCGTCAGCACCGCGCTGCGCTTCTACCAGAACGACCGGCAGTGTCCCACCGCCTACGAGCCGGAAGGGGTGTCGTTCCTCTCGCCCTGCCTGGTGGAAGGGGCGCTGATGGCGCATGTGCTCGAGCGCGGGCCGTTCCTGGCCTGGTTCAACCAGTTCCTGCCGGCGGTCTACAGCCGCGCCTTCCATCCGCTGGTGTCGCCATTCGATCCCAGCCAGATGACGCCCAACCAGATGGCGGGGCAGTCGCACCTCATCGGCCTGGCCTTCAGCCGCGCCGCCGCCATGCTGACCATCGCCAACGCGCTGCCGGCGGGCGATCCGCGCGCGGCGGTGTTGCGCCGGCTGGCTGCCATCCACGCGGTGCAGGGCTACAAGACGCTGGATGAGGCGGGCTACCTCGAGACCCACTGGATCGCCACCTACGCCCTGATGTACGAGTTGGCGGGGGCGCCGCACCCGGCGGCGGGAACGGCGGTGGCGGCGCGCTGAGCGAAGAGATCTGCATTCGTGGCCATATCTGTATGGCAATATTGTGTGGAAGCAAAATGCGGATATATATGGCAGAATCGTCTGTATGAAGAAGACGCTGAACATCGAGGCGGGATTGTTGGCGGAGGCGCGGGCGGTGTGCGGCGCGTCCACCGACACCGAGACCATTCATCGGGGCTTGCAGGAGTTGGTGCGGCGGGCGGCGGTGCAGCGGCTGCGGATGCTGACCGGGTCGGAGCCCGACGCCCAGGACACGCCGCGGCGGCGGGAGGAGCCGCCGGCGCGCCGGGCGGCGCGATGATCCTGGCCGACACGTCGGTGTGGGTGCGCATGCTGGCCGGCAGGCGGGACTACAGCGAAGAGATGGAGCGCCTGCTCGCCCGCGAGGAGGTCGGCGGCCACGAGATGGTGTACGGCGAACTGTTGGTGGGCGATCGCGGCGGCCGGGCGCACTGGCTCGCCGACTACCACTGGCTGCCGCAGGCGCCGCGGCTGGAGCATGGCGAGGTGGTGGCGTTTGTGCAGGCGCGCGGCCTGTGCGGGCGCGGGGTGGGCTGGGTGGATATGCACCTGCTGGCTGCGGTGCTGGCCGGCGGCTGGCGGCTGTGGACCGCCGACCAGCGCCTGGCGGCGCTGGCGGAGGATCTGCACATTGGCTGGCGACCGCGGGCGGGAGGTTCGGCGCCCTGACCCAACGCGCCGCGGTTGGGGCTCATTGCCAGCCGAGCACGATGGCGGCGGTGAGCAGCAGGGCCATGGCCTGGTGGAAGGCGACGATGGCGCCGGGGGATTTGGGCTTGAGGTTGACGGCGTGGAAAACGAAGAAGCCGACGGCGGCCTGAACCAGGGCGAGGCCGAAGGCCACCGGATAGACCGGAGCGAGCCAGCCCAGCGTCCCCAGCACCAGCAGCGCGGCGAAGCCGTGCGCGACGAACATCCACTGCGCGCCGCGGGTGGGAACGAGGAACTCCTGCAAGGGCTTGCCAAAGCCGCGCTGGCCGGTGACCATGCCGCCCAGCAGGATGGCGAAGAGCACGGCGTGCAGGGCGAAGGTGTGGTCGAGGTAGGGCGCCAGGTGGACGCCGGGCTGGGAGAGCCCCACCAGGTAGTTGAGAAAGAGCAGGTAGGCGAGCAGGCCGTGGACGCCGTGCACGAGGGCGGGGGCGCGGCCGGCGAGCACGTAGAGCGTTCCCATGCCCAACAGGGCGGTGGCCAGGATGAGCCCGAGGCCGAGGTAGGTGAGGTAGCCGGGTTGCAGCAACGCCAGCGCCAGGGCGGCCAGGCCGACGGCGGTGGCGAGCAGGCGGTGGGCGGCCTCGGCGTCGCCGCGCAGCAGCAGCGCCAGGATGTTGCGGGTGTAGGGCCAGCGGGTGCCGAGCGAGAGGCCGTGGCCGAAGCCCTCGACCATGCTGCCGAGCAGGATGAGGGCGGCGGTCAGGATCACCTGGGCGAGCAGGAGGCCGTCCACCAGCGCGCCCTTGCCGGCGGCGGGGCTGGTGGCGGCGCGCCACACGCCCAGCCCCAGCGCCAGCAGCACCGCGCCGGCGATGCCCAAGCCGAGGACGCGCGCCGCGCGGGTCACGGCCGCCGCGACGGTGTGGTGCGGGTCGAGCGGCTGCGGAGCGGGCATGTTTTACAGTATGACTGCCAGCGGGCGGCCGTCGAAGGAAACCTGGCGCTGGGTCGTTTCACCCATCACCTGGATGCGTAGCGGCCGCGGCCGGGGCGGGCGCATGGCGCCGGCGGCGAGGCGCAGGCGCAGTTCCCGCGCGCGGTCGCGCCAGGCGAACTCCAGCCGCATGAATTGGCCACGCTGGCAGTCGAAGCTGGCGCCGTCGTCTTCATAGAGCGCGCCGCCGCCATCGGCGCCGGGGTAGACGGTCAGGGTCAAGGGCTCGGACGAGGCTTCTTCCACGTACTGTTTCACCGGGCCGGTCGGGATGACGGCGCCGGCGCGGACGTAGAGCGGCAGCGTGGCCAGGTCCACCGGGCGGGTGTGTTCGCGCCCGCCGGCCACGCGCTCGCCCGTCCAGAAGTCGTGCCAGAGGCCGCGGGGCAGGTAGAGCGCGCGCGCGGTGGCGCCGGGCTCGACCACCGGCGCCACCAGCAGGTCGGGGCCAAATAGGTATTGATCGGCGCGCGCCACCGCTTGCGGATCGTCGGGATAGGCCAGCCAGAGGCCGCGCAGGATCGGCACGCCGGTGGCGCAGGTCTCGTGCACGGCGGTGTAGAGGTAGGGCAGGAGGCGGTAGCGCAGCTCCAGGTATTTTTTGCAGATGGGCTCGATCGCCGGGTTATGCAGGGTGGCGGCCGAGGGGCGGTACTCGGGCTCTTCGTCGTAGCCGATCTCGCCGGCGGTCCAGCCCCAGGGCAGGTGCAGGCGCCAATCGCGGCCGTGGGAACGGAACAGCGGGCAGAAGGCGGAGAACTGGAACCAGCGGGCGTAGAGCTCGCCGGTGTACTCGGGGGTGGGGATGAAGCCGCCGGTGTCGGTGCCCCAATAGGGGATGCCGCTCAGGCCGGCGTTGATGCCGACGGCGATGTGGGTCTTGAGCGTCTCCCAGGTGGAGCGGATGTCGCCCGACCAGAGAAAGGCCGCATAGCGCTGCATGCCGGCGTAGCCGTTGCGGTGCAGGGCAAAGACGCGCTGGTTGGGGCGGTAGAGTTGCTGGCCCTCGAAATACATGCGGATGCGGGCGAGGCGGGAAGGGGCGTCGAGGCCGTCGCCCTGGTCGGGCCACCAGCCGTCCACGCCCTGCTCCACCAGGGGCTGGTGGAAGGGCCAGTAGCAGGCGACTTGGCGGTCGGGGGGCCAGCGGCCGTCGGGGGTGCGGCCGCTGGGCAGGGGGGCGGCGGTGCAGGCGCCGGCGACGGTGCCGGTGAGCTTGCGCCCCTCGAGCACAACGTGCAGCGCCACCTTGAAGTGTTGCCGGTGCAGCGCCGCCAGCGCGGCGGGCGGATCGGGAAAGGCCTTGGGGTTCCAGGCGAACTCGCCGTTGTTGGTGTTCCAGCCATCGGGGCAGAAGCCGGTGCCGAGGTAGATCATCAGGTCGCAGGGCAGCTTTTTCTCGCGGAAGGTCTGGGCCTCGTCGAGGATGGACGGCGGCGTGCCCAGGGTGCGGTGCGACTGCTGGTAGCCGAAGGCCCAGAGCGGCGGCATGGCGGCGCGGCCGGTGAGCGAGGCATACTCGGCGAGCAGCGCGGCGGGGGGCGCGCCGGCGCCGTCCATTACGAAGAGGTCGAGCGGCAGCCCGAGGGCGCGCTGGCCGGCGCCGGGGAGGGCCTCGCCGGGCTCGTGGCCGCCGCGGTCGGGGCGGGGCAGGAGCCAGCCGGTGTCGGGGCCGGTCAAGTCGAAGGCGCCTAGGGGCAGATGAACGAACAGGCCCCAGCCCTCGGCGCTCCACAAAACCTGGATGGGGACCTTGGCGCCGTGGGTGGCCAACTGGTAGCCGCCCTGGCCGCTGCCCATGGCGTCGAGCTGGCCGCGCTTGTCGAGCTGCGGGCCGCCCTGGCCGAGGCCGAACAGCGGGGCGGCGCCGAGGCGGAAGCCGTAGCGGACTTGGGCCTCGCCGGTTGGGCCGGCTTCGGCGCGGATCTCCTGCACCAAGCGCCCGCCCGGCGCCTCGATGCGGACGCGCAGCGGGGCGGCGGCGACATGCAAGGTGAAGGCGCCGCAGCGCACCGTCTGGGGGCCGACTCGGTTGCGCCACTGTGCCGCCGGACGTTCCCAGGTGGTGCGCACCAGCGCGCCGTCATCGGGGAGCGGCGACGGTTGCCCCGCCTCCAGCGGCCGCAGCGTGATGCGCAGCGTGCGGCGGCTGACGGAGGTGAAGGCCAGCTCCACCGGCTGGCCGGCGAGCTCCCACTCGGCGGCGAAGGCCGCCCAACGCGGGGCGAGCAGTGCGCCCGCGCCGGCGGCGGCCAGCGCCTGGAGGGCGCGGCGGCGGCTGGGGCGTGAACTCATCTCGCCAGCGTACACGAGCCGGGCTAGCCGTCGGCCTCGCGTCCGTGCCGCACAGCCAGGATTGCGACTTGGTCGCGGCTGTAGTGGTAGCGCACTAGGTAGCCGCCGTGGCCGAAGGGGATGAACCACTCCCGGAATTCCGGAGGCATCTCATCCACCGCCTGGCCAATCTTCGGGAACGCTTCGAGCTGGCGGATGCCTAGGCGAATGGCGGCTACCGCTCGCCTCGCCGCCACCGGGTCGCGCAGGGCGAGGAATTGGCGCAGGCGGTTCAAGTCGGCGAGCGCGCTCTGGGTCCAGATGAGGCGGGCCATGCTTATTCGCCGGCAGCAGTGCGGGTTGGCTTAGCGATGCGCCCGCGGCGGCGGCGAATTCTCACCCTCTGCCAGCTTGCCGAGCCATTGGTCGACTTCCTCCCCCGTCGCATGGAGTCCGCTGGCTTCGTATTCCCTCCACGCCGCCAACGAGTCCTGCCGCAATTGCTCGCGCTGTTCCTCGCGCTCCAAATATTGGCCCACCGCCTCTTTCATCAGCCAGTGTGCCGAGCGCCGCCGTGCGGCGGCGAGGCGCCGCAGGCGCGCCTTGGTTTGCGGGTCGAGCTTGATGGTGGTTGTGCTTCCGGTGGGCACCTATAGTTCCTTGGTGTCACCAATGATAGCACTGGCCCGAGCGCCGCTCCAAGCACCGGCGGCATGGCCAGAGTGGCATGCCGGCTGGCGTTTGGCGGCGGCGTCGGGACAACGCGGGTTCAGCCAGCCGGCGGACTCAACGCGCCACGGCGAAGATGCACTTGAGGTAGGCGGTTTCGGGGACGTTGAGCAGGACGGGGTGGTCGCAGGCTTGGCCGCGGCGTTCGAGCAGGGTGAGTTCGCGGCGGGCGTCGCGGGCGGCGGCGGCGAGGATGTCGAGCAGGTGGGCTTCGGAGAGGTGGTGGGAGCAGGAGCAGGTCACCAGCAGGCCGCCGGGGTTGAGCAGCTTGAGGGCGCGCAGGTTGATCTCCTTGTAGCCGGCGGCGGCGGTGGCGAGGGCGGCGCGCGACTTGGCGAAGGCGGGAGGATCGAGCACGACCACGTCGAAGCGGCGGTCGTTCTGGTCGTAGTCGCGCAGCAGGTCGAAGGCGTTGGCCTCGACCCAGTCAATGGCGCCCAAGCGGTTGCGCTCGCCGTTGCGCTCGGCGGCCTCGAGCGCGGGGCGGGAACTGTCCACCGCCTCGACCCGGGGGCAGTGGCGGGCGAGGTGGAGGGCGAAGCCGCCCTGGTAGGTGAAGACATCGAGCGCCGACTGCGCCCCGAGGGCGGCGGCATAGCCGGCGGCGGCGGCCCAATTTTCGCGCTGGTCGAGGAAGCCGCCGGTCTTCTGGCCCTCGAGCAGGTCGAGCTGGAAGCGCAGGCCGTTGATGGCGACCTCGGTTTGGGAAGCGGCGGCGGCCTCGCCGCGCAGCAGGCCACGGCGCAGCTCCAGGCCTTCCTTTTGCCGCACCTTGACCTCGTTGCGCTCGACCACGACCGCGGGCTGGAGCAGTTCCTCGAGGGCGGCGACGAGCTCGGACTGGCGGGCGGCCATGGGCCAGGTGAGGGTCTGGACGACCAGGGCGGCGGCGTAGCGGTCCACGATCAGGCCGGGGAGGCCGTCGGCCTCGGCCGCGACCAGGCGGTAGGCGTCGCTGCCGCGGACCAGGCGCTGGCGGTAGGCGAGCGCCTGCTCGAGGCGCTGGCGGAAGAAGGCGGCGTCCACGCGGGCGGCGGGATCGCGGCTGAGCAGGCGGAGGCGGATCTGGGAGTGGGGGCTGAAGTCGGCGAGGCCGAGCTCGCGCGCACGGCGGTCGCGCAGCCGCACCGGAGCGCGGGCGTCGGGGGCGGGCTCGGCGGGTTCCCAGCCCAGGATCTCGCCGGCGTAGACCCAGGGATGGCCGGCGCGCACGCGCTCGGCGCCGCGGTCGTTGAGCACCGCGGTGGCGGGGACGGCAGCCTCAGGGGTGGCGGCGCGGGTGCGCGCCGCGCTCATGCGTAGATGCCGCGCAACTGGATGGCGGTGGCGACCCGGTCAATGGCGAGCATGTAGGCGGCGATGCGGTTGTTGACTTGGTGCTTGTCGGCGTAGCCGACCACGGCGGCGAAGCTGGAGTCCATGATGTCCTGCAACTTGTGGTTGACCTCGGCTTCCTTCCAGAAGTAGCCTTGGCGGTCCTGCACCCACTCGAAGTAGGAGACGGTGACGCCGCCGGCGTTGGCGAGGATGTCGGGGATGACGAAGACGCCCTTCTTTTCGAGGATCTCGTCGGCCAGGACGGTGGTGGGGCCGTTGGCGCCCTCGCAGATGATGCGCGCCTGGATCTGGGCGGCGTTGCGGCTGGTGATCTGGTTTTCGGTGGCGGCGGGGACCAGGATGTCGCAGGCGGCGGTGAGCAGGGCGCGGGGGGGGAAGGCCTGGGTGCCGGGGAAGCCCTGGATGGTCTGGTGTTTGGCGCGGTAGGCGAGCAGGGCCTCGATGTCGAGCCCCTTGGGGTTGAGGATGCCGCCATCGTACTCGTCCACGCCGATGACGCGGTAGCCATCGGCGGCGAGCAGCTCGGCGGCGTTGCTGCCGACGTTGCCGAAGCCCTGGACGATGACGCGGGCCTGGCGCTTGTCCAGGCCCAGGCGCTCGCTGGCGCGGTCGCAGACGATCTTGCAGCCGCGGCCGGTGGCCTGGCGCCGGCCCTCGCTGCCGCCCAGGGGCAGGGGCTTGCCGGTGACCACGGCGTTGACGGTCTGGCGCTTGTGCATGGAGTAGGTGTCCATGATCCAGGCCATGACCTGCTCGTTGGTGTTGACGTCGGGGGCGGGCACGTCGCGCTCGGGGCCGATGAACTCGACCAGCTCGGCGGTGTAGCGGCGGGTGAGGCGCTCCAGCTCGCTCTTGGAGAGGATGTGGGGGTCGCAGATGATGCCGCCCTTGGCGCCGCCGAAGGGGATGTTGACCACGGCGCACTTCCAGGTCATCCAGCTCGCCAGGGCGCGCACCTCGTCGAGCGAGACGTCGCTGGCGTAGCGGATGCCGCCCTTGCCGGGGCCGCGGGCCTCGCTGTGCTGCACGCGGTAGCCGGTGAACACCTCGATGCGGCCGTCGTCCATCTGCACCGGGATGTGGACGGTGAGCTCGCGGGCGGGGTGGCCCAGGATCTTGGCGATGCCCTCGTCGAGGTCGAGCTTGCGGGCGGCGGTGTTGAAGCGGGCGGCTTGGGCGGCCCAGGGGTTGGTCTCGTTGGCGTCAAGCGCCAGTTCTTCGGTGGCAAGCGTGCTCATGCACCCTCCAAAAACGCGGCTCAATCAGTATAAGCGGGGATGATGGCGGTGGCGGCCTGGATGGGCGCCGGGGCGGGGGCTTCGACCCACTCCCAGTGGCGGCGGTCGGCGAGCAGGCGCTGCACCAGGGCGGTGTGGAGGGCGTGGCCGGCGCGGTCGGCGACCACTTCGGCCTCCAGCGGCGCGCCCAGCAGGGCCAGGTCGCCGATCAGGTCCAACATCTTGTGGCGGACGAATTCGTCCACAAAGCGCAGTTCGCCGTTCACCACCCGCCGCTCGTCCAGCACCACGGCGTTCTCCAGGCTGCCGCCGCGGATCAGCCCCTGGCGGCGCATGGCGGCAAATTCGGCCAAGAAGCCGAAGGTGCGCGCCGGCGCCAGCTCGCGGCGGTAACTGTCGGGGGTTAGCTCCAGGGCGAATTTTTGGCGGCCGATCACGGGATGGGGAAAGTTGATCTGGTAATGCAGGGTGTAGCCGGAGGCGGGATAGACGCCGATGAATTTCTCGCCCTCGCGCAACTCCAGCGGCTTGGTGATGCGCAGCACGCGGCGGCGGCGGTGCTGGCGCTTGGGGCGGGCGGCCTCGAGCATCTCCATGTAGGGCAGCGCGCTGCCGTCGAGGATCGGCACCTCCAGGTTGTCCAGCTCCGCCACCACATTGTCTATGCCTGCCCCCATTAGCGCCGAGAGCAGGTGCTCGGTGGTGGAGATGAACACCCCCTTCTTCATCAAGCTGGTGGCGTAGCTGACTTTGGCGATGTTGGCGGAGCGGGCCTCGACGACGAAGCCATCGAGATCAATGCGGCGGAACTGAATGCCGCTGCCCGCCGGGGCGGGCAACAGGCGCAACCGCGCCCGCGCCCCGCTGTGCAGGCCCACGCCCTCGGCATGGGTGGGACGCGAGATGGTGGCCTCAAACGGCATCGGCAGATTTAATGCTGCCATAGCCCGGATGCTTGGCTTAAATCTTTTTGTTGCAGTGACTTAGAGGCTACACTGGGAGGGGCGAATGTGGCTGATTTGCCACGCGGCCGGGAGGATCGCTAAGCCGTGCGGTTGCGGCTGTCGAGAAGGATGGTCACCGGGCCTTGGTTGACCAGCTCCACTTCCATTTCGGCCTGGAAGACGCCGGTCTCGACGTGGAGTCCTTGGGAGCGGAGCTGGTCCACCACGGATTGATAGAGCAGGCGGGCCTCGGCGGGCGGGGCAGCGGCGTCGAAGCTGGGGCGCAGGCCGCGGCGGGTGTCGCCCAGCAGGGTGAACTGGGAGACGGCCAGGACGGCGCCAGCGGCGCCGTGCGCCTCGACGAGCGACAAATTCATCTTGCCTTGGGCGTCGGGCCAGAGGCGCAGGCCCTGGAGCTTGCGGCAGAGGTAGTCCACATCGGCGGGGCCGTCGCCGCGCTCGACCCCGATCAGCGCCAGGTAGCCGGGGCCGATGGCGCCGACCACCTCGCCGGCGACGCGGACCGCGGCGCGGCGGACGCACTGAAGGACGCAAGTCATGGGCGGGCGAGAGGCACGGGGCTTGGCGCTGGGAGGCTAATGCACCCGTTGCGGGCCCTCGGGGTACATGGAGGGGTCGAGCGGCTTGCGGTGGGCGAAGCCCTCCTCCAGGCCATGCCAGTGCTCGATGGCGGGCTCGCCGTGCTTCCAGCAGAGCAGCACCACGGTGCCGTTCATCAGGCAGGGGAAGTCGAGCAGGCCCTCGTCGAGGTCCTTGAGTTGCACGCCGCTGGCCACGATCTCGCGCACCGCGTCTTCCAGCTTCTGCGCCTGGCGCTCGCGCTCGGACTTCAAGCGGCTGGTGTGAATGGGGTCCACCTGCACGCCGCCGGAGAGCAGGATGTGGCTGATCAGGGTTTGGAACTGCTGGTCGATCTCTTCGACGCGCTCGTGGGCGCGCATGGCGTTCTGCAGCAGGCCGTTGAGCAGCGGCAGCAGCGCCTGCGCCTCGCTCAGGGTGAAGGTGCGCTCGACGCTCACGCGCGGGCTCCCACCGGCTGGGGGGCGGCGGGTGCGGCCTTCACGCTGAGCGCCAGCATGCGGTCGAGCGCCACCCGGGCCCAGTGCTTGACGTCATCCTTTACGCGGATGCGGTTCACCACCTGGCCCTGGGCCAAATTGTCGAGCACCCAGGCGAGGTGCTGGGGGGAGATGCGGAACATGGTAGAGCACACCGGGCAGCCGTCGTTGTCGAGGGGCGAGATCCACTGGTCGGGGAACTGCTGGGCGAGGCGGTGGACCAGGTGCAACTCGGTGCCGATGGCCCAGCGGGCACCGGGCGTGGCCTGGGAGACTTGGCGAATGATGAAGTCGGTCGAGCCGACCAGGTCGGCTTTTTGCACCACCTCGTGGCTGCACTCGGGGTGGACCAGAATTTGGATGTCGGGCGACTGGGCGCGCCATTGGTCCACGTGTTCGGGGCGGAAGCGCTGGTGGACGGAGCAGTGGCCCTTCCAGAGCAGCACCTGGGCGTGGGCGAGGGCTGCGGGGGTGTTGCCGCCGAGGGGTTGGCGCGGGTCCCAGACCAGCATCTGGTCGAGCCGCAGGCCGAGCTTGACGCCGGTGTTGCGGCCGAGGTGCTGGTCGGGGAGGAAGAGGAGCTTGGGGCGCTGGGCAAAGGCCCAGCGGAAGGCGGCGGGGGCGTTGGAGGAGGTGCAGACCATGCCGCCCTGGCGGCCGCAGAAGGCCTTGATGGCGGCGGTGGAGTTCATGTAGGTGAGCGGCAGGAACTGCTCGGCCAGGCCCAGCTCTTCGAGTTGCTCCCAGGCGTCGAGCACCTGGGGGTACTCGGCCATGTCGGCCATGGAGCAGCCGGCGTTGAGGTCGGGCAGGATGACCTGCTGGTGCTCGGCGCGCAGGATGTCGGCGCTCTCGGCCATGAAATGGACGCCGCAAAAGATGATGAACTCGGCCTCGGGGTGTTCGAGCGAGCGCTGGGCGAGGCGGAGCGAGTCGCCGCGGTAGTCGGCGTAGCGAATGACCTCGTCGCGCTGGTAGTGGTGGCCGAGGATCAGCACGCGCGGGCCCAATTGGGCGCGCAACTCCGCCAGCCGGCGGTCGAGGGCGTGGTCGGGGTAGCGGAGGTAGTTCTCCAAATCGCAGGCGGATGCGGCCACCAAGGGCATGGATTAATAGTACCGCCTCGAAGGCAAGGCTGGCTCAGGCCTCGACCGGGCCGCGCTTGCCCTTGCGCCAGTATAGGATAAGGCCGCTGAGGATGAGGGCGCTGCAGATGCCGACCACCTTGACCTCGAACATGGTGCGCGAACCCTGCAGGTCGTTGGGGGGGATCAGGGAGACGACGATGGCGAGCAGGGTGATGGCAAGGCCGAGCAGGCCGCAGAGCCAGACGCCGACCTGGCCGAGGGGGACGAGCGCGTGCCCGGGTTGGGCGCCGCGGTCGGGGCGGCGGCGGAGGGCGATCAGGGCGAGGAACATGTAAACGAAGGAGATGAAGTACATGACGTCGGTGGCATCCACCAGGATCTGGTAGGCGCTGGTGGCGTCGGTGCCGCCGATCTGGCTGACGATGAGCAGCGCCGCCGAGGCCGCTCCCTGCACCAGCATGGCGACGTAGGGGGTGCGCCAGGTGGGGTGGATCTTGCCGAAGGCGCGGGGCAGGTAGCGGTCAATGCCGGCGGCGAAGGGGACCCGCGCCACCCCGGCGACGGTGGTGCCGACGCCGCCGATGTTGCCCACCGCCAGCAGCATGGCGACGATGATGGCGATCCAGGCCAGGCCAAACTGGCCGGCGGCGGTGGTCAGCGCCTGGATGGCGCCGGCGCGCAGATCCACCTGGCCGGGATGGAGGATGGCGAGCGTGCCCACCGTGCCCAGCACATACATGGCGGCGATGGCCAGCGCCGCCACCAGGATGCCGTACTTGAGCGTGCGCTGCGGGTCGCGCACCTCTTCGCTCATGAAGCAGACCACCTCCAGGCCGGAGAAGGCGAAGGCAATCTGCGACCAGTAGTTGATCGTGCCCCAACTGAAGTGCACACCCATGTTGGCGGCGGTGAAATGGGTGGCCGAGCCGAAGCGCACGGCGAAGAAGGCGCCGAACAGGACGAGCAGGAGCAGGGGGATGTAGGTGCCGATGGCGCCGGCGTTCTCCAGCCATTTGCCGATGCGCACCCCGACGATGTTCATCCAGATGGCCAAGCCGAGAATGGCGAGCGAGCCCAGCATGACGAAGTTCTTGTTGAGGGCGAGGGCGGCGAAGCCGGGGCCGCCCATGTAGACCGACATGGCCACGCTGGCGTTGAGCAGGGCGGGGAAGTAGACGATGCTGTAGGTCCAGTAGGTCCAGCCGGCGACGAAGCCGTGGAAGGGACCGAAGGCCTCGTGGGTCCAGGCGTAGATGCCCCCGACGTGGGGGTAGCGGGTGGCGAGTTCGGTGATCACCAGCGCCATCGGCAAAAAAAAGAGCAGGGCCGCCGAGAGCCAAAGTCCGATCGAGCTGGGGCCGGTGTGGGCGGCGGTGGCCACCCAGCGCGGGCCCAGTACGGCGGCGATGTTGAAGAGGATGACGTCCCAAAGCCCCATGGCCTGCACCAAGCCGTGGCGGGACTCGATGGCCGTGCCTTGCGTCGGCTGCATGAGGGTCAGGATACAGGATCGGGTGGGGCCGCAAGAGGCGGGCGGCCGACTAGGACGTGGACGGCGGCCGCCACCACCGAGAGGGTGGCGGGGGTGGCGCCGACGAACTCGCCGTCGAGCTCGAGGGGGCGGCCGGGGGTGGTGACGGTGATGGAGCCCGGGGGCAGGCGCTCGACCCCGGGGGCGAATTCGAGGCCGCAGGTGAGCAGAAAGAGGGCCTGCAGGGGCAAGAGGCGGGGGGCGCCACGCAGGGCCAGGGCGAGGGCGCCGTCGGGCCCGGGGCGGCCGAGGTGGAGGCGGCCGGCGTAGAAGGGGGTGAGGGCGAGCATCAGGCCGTCGGCGCGGCCGCACAGGTTGCCGGCCTCATAGTCGAACGAGGCGGGGAAGTAGCGCCGCCAAGCGACGCCGACGCTGGCGACGAAGGCGAGCTTGCCCCAGCGGCGCTTGGCGGCGGGGTGGAGGTCGCGCACCACGGCGGCGTCGTAGCCGATGCTGGCGACGGCGAGGAAATGGCGCGGGCCGTCGGAGGTGACGGCCAGGCCGAGGGGGCGGGGCTGGGGCCGGGCCCGGAGCAGCCAGCGCGCCGCCGCCGCGGGATGGCCGGGACAGCCGATGGCGCGGGCATAGACGTTGGCGGTGCCAAAGGGCGGAGCCACCGCCAGGGCGGGGTGGGGGGCGGGGGCCGAGGCGATGGCGTGGGCGATCTGGTTGAGGGTGCCGTCGCCGCCGCAGCCCACCAGCACGGAGTAGCCAGCGCACAGGCCGCGCTCGGCGGCGGGAAAGGCGCCGCGCTCGGCGTCGGTGGCGGCGATGTCCACGGTCCAGCCGCCGCGGCGCAGGCCGCGCGCCAAGGCCTCCACCCGCGCGGTGCGGCTGGCCGGATTGCGGCCGGCGATGGGATTGAAAATCAGCAGCGCCCGCGTGGCGGACGACATGAAGGATTAGGCGGCGCTGGCGCGGGCCCAATGCCGTTGCTGCAGCCAAGCGTAGAGGCCGAAGAAGACGGCCACATACAGCAGGTCGCCGAGGGCGGCGTTGCGGTAGAAGGGCACGCCCATGAGGTAGCAGGTGGCCAAGCCCGACCAGGTGTGGGGGTAGAGCTGGCTGCCGAACCAAGTGCCGAAGTTGCTGATCAAAAAGAACAGGGTGGAGGAGGCGAGCGTAGTGCCGACCAGGGCGGGCATGCGCACCTTGCCCTTGAGCGCCACCAGCGCCAACCCCAGCACCACCAGGTAGGCCGCCCAAGTGAAATACTGGTCAAGGCCGCCGGGGGCGTGGTAGACGAAGAGGTTGAGGGCAAAGTCGCTGGCCATGAGGGCGGCAATCGGCAGCCAGAGCTGGCGCGCCTTCATGTAGTTGCCGGCCAGCAGCAGCATGGCGATCACCGGGGTGAAGTTCCACGCGTGCGGCAAAAATCGCATCCCCACCGCTCCCAGGACGAACAAAACGATCAGCATGCCCTTGTCTCCTCCCGCAACCACGGCCTCAAGCATATCGCTGTTTTTACGCGATGCCAAGGCGATTGTGGCGGCTGCGGCGGGCGGGTGGCCATAAGTTCGCCTTTGTTTTCATGGGCTTCGCGTTTGGCACGCAACGTGTAGAGATCCAGGGTGAAGGGCCGCCGAGGCCCGGAGGATTCCCACATGCGCAAGCACACACTCTGTTCGTGGACGACGATGTTGGCGTTGGCGGCGGCATTGGGCTTGCCGCTGGCGGCGCAGACGGGCACGGCGGCGCCGGCGGCGGCGCCGGCGGCCAGCCAAACCAGCCCCAACCCGACCGACGTGCAGGCACCGCCGCCGTTGACGGCGCCGGTGAAGCAGGGCTTTTGGGGGCGGCTCAACCCCTTTGCCCGCAAGAAATACGTGCAGGGCCAGCTCTCGCCCATCCGCGACCGGGTGAACGAGCTGGACGGGCTCACCAATGACAACTCCAAGTCCATAGCGGACTTGGATGCGCGCTCCAAGTCGGGCATCGCCGCCGCCGGCGCCACCGCGCGCCAGGCAGGCGAGGCCGCTGACGCCGCCCAGCAGCAGGTGCAGCAGGACGGCACGCAGGCGGCGCAACTCAACGACCAGGTGAACGCGGCCAACACCAAGCTGCAGGGCGTGGACCAGTATCAAGTGGCGCAGTCGGCGGAGCTCGATTTCAAGCCCGGGCCGGCGACGCTGAGTGCCAACACGCAGCAGCAACTGGACGGGTTCCTGCAGGGGCTCGGCAGCCAAAAGGGCTATGTGGTGGAGGTGACCGCCTACTCCAGCCGCAAGGGCCAAGCCGGGGTGGCGGCCAGCCAGCAGTTGGCGGACGCGGTGGTGCGCTACATGGTGCTGCAGCACAATGTGCCGCTGTATCGCATCTACACCATGGGATTGGGCAACGCCGCCCCGGAGGCGGCGCAGATGGGCAGCGCCCCGGCCGGGCGGCGCACGCTGGGCGGCAGGGTGCAGATCAAGATCCTGAAAAACAGCCTGGGTTCCGGTTCGTAGCCAGAGTCACTCCACTCCTTTGCTTGCGGGCGCCGATCTCCTCGGCGCCCTTTTTTTCGGCTGCCCTGTCCCCGGTTCCCTCTGCCCTGACCCGTTTTGCTTATACTGAATCCATGAGCGAAGCCGTAATTGTTGCAGGTGTGCGCACTCCGGTGGGACGTTTCCTGGGCGGGCTGGCGCCGCTGACGGCGCCGCAGTTGGGGGCGATCGCGGTGCGCGAGGTGGTGCAGCGCGCCGGCCTCAAGCCCGAACAGGTGGACGAGTGCATCCTGGGCAACGTGGTGCAGGCCGGGCTGGGGCAGAACCCGGCGCGGCAGGCGGCGCTGTTCGGCGGCCTGTCGCCCAGCGTGGCGGCGATGACCATCAACAAGGTCTGCGGCTCGGGGCTGAAGGCGGTGGGCTTGGCGGCGCAGGCGGTGCTGCTGGGGGAGAGCGAGATCGTGGTGGCGGGCGGGATGGAGTCCATGTCCAACTGTCCCTACCTGCTGCCGGGGGCGCGGCAAGGCTTCCGCATGGGCAACGCGGTGGCGGAAGACTCGATGGTGCACGACGGGCTGTGGGACGTGTATGAGAACTTCCACATGGGCAACACCGGCGAGCTGGTGTCGGAGAAGTACCACGTCAGCCGCGCCGAGCAGGACGCCTATGCGCTGGAGAGCCACCGCAAGGCGGTGGCGGCGATGAACGAGGGCCGTTTCGACGCGCAGATCGTCGCGGTTCCGATCCCGCAGAAGAAGGGCGATCCCATCCTGATCACGAAGGACGAGGGCCCGCGTGCGGACGCCTCGCTGGAGGCGCTGGGCAAGCTCAAGCCGGCCTTCAAGAAGGACGGCACGGTGACGGCGGGCAACGCCCCCGGCGTGAACGACGGCGCGGCGGCGGTGGTGGTGACCACGGAGGCCAAGGCGCGGGAGTTGGGGCTGCAGCCGCGCTTCCGCATCGTGGCGCAGGCGGTGAGCGGGCTGGAGCCGAAGTGGGTGATGATGGCGCCGGTGGAGGCGATCCGCAAGCTGTGGAGGAAGACGGGCTGGGGAGTGGACCAGGTGGACCTGTACGAGCTGAACGAGGCGTTCGCGGTGCAGGCGGTGGCGGTGGTGAAGGAGCTGGGGCTGCCGGCCGACCGGGTCAACGTCAACGGCGGGGCGGTGGCGCTGGGCCATCCCATTGGCGCCAGCGGGGCGCGGGTGCTGGTGACGCTGATGTACGAGCTGGAGCGGCGGCAGGCGCGGCGGGGCATGGCGGCGCTCTGCCTGGGCGGCGGCAACGCCGTGGGCATGGCCATCGAGCGGCTCTAGCCGCGGCGCCGGACGAGGGGACGATGGATATTCAGAAAGTTGCGGTGATCGGCGGCGGCACCATGGGCAACGGCATCGCCCATGTGCTGGCCAAGTTCGGGGTGGAGGTGGTGCTGTGCGAGGCCAACCGGGAGGCGCTGCAGCGCGCCCGCTCCACCATTGAGAAGAACCTGGCGCGCGAGGTCTCCAAGGGCAAGCTGGACGAGGGGGCGGCGCGGGTGGCGCTGGAGCGCATCACCTTCTCCGAGGCGCTGGAGGCGGCGCGCGGGGCGCAGTTGGCGATCGAGGCCATCCCAGAGCAGCGCGAGCTGAAGCTGCCGCTCTTCCGCCAGTTGGACGCGCTGCTGGCGTCCGAGGCGCTGCTCGCCTCCAACACCAGCTCGATCTCGATCACCGAGTTGGCGGCGGCGACCAGCCGGCCGGACCGTTTCATCGGCATGCACTTCATGAACCCAGTGCCGGTGATGAAGCTGGTGGAGGTGATCCGCGGCCTGCAGACCTCCGACGCCACCGCCCAGGCGGTGCAGCAGTTGGCGCTGCGGCTGGAGAAGACGCCGGTGGAGGTGCGCGACTATCCCGGCTTCATCTCCAACCGGGTGCTGCTGCCCATGATCAACGAGGCCATCTACTGCGTGATGGAGGGGGTGGCCAAGCCGGAGGCGATTGACGAGATCATGAAGCTGGGCATGGCCCATCCCATGGGCCCGCTGACGCTGGCCGACTTCATCGGCCTGGACGTCTGCCTGCACATCATGGAGGTGCTGCACGCGGGGCTGGGCGACGACAAGTACCGCCCCTGCCCGCTGCTGCGCAACATGGTGGCGGCGGGCTGGCTGGGGCGCAAATCCGGCCGCGGCTTCTATCAGTACTGATCGCGGGGGTCGCGCCGCTTTGCCTGCGGGCAAAATCGGCGCGAATGGCCGCGAAATTCCGCAGGGGCAGACGCGCCAGCGGCGCGTCTGCGCCCCCGGGGAAGCGAATGCGGCGCGGCCCCAGCGAAGCGCAGCGCCGACTGGGGGCCATGGGGCCCCCAGTCGGCGCGAGCACAAGCGGGACGCGCGCCGCACCGGCCCGGCGCTGCTCCAGCCGGGCCGGGCAGGCGCGCTGGGGCCCGCGCCCACCAACGTGGCGGGGAGCGGGCAGCGGGCGCCACGGGCGGCTGGGGCGGACGCCTGCTCCTCCGGGGTTCTGCCTATTGCAAAATTCCGAGAGGCTGGTGCACACTGCGGGCTAACGAGGCTTCATGTCCGCCGCTGCCCGCGCGCTCTTGCTGCTCTTCCTTCTCGCGGTCGCCGCCGCCGCGGTGCAGCCGCTGTACCGCGTGGACCGGGAGGTGCTGTTTCTGCCCCAGGACGGGGTGGCGCTGAATGCCCACACCGGGCAGGTGGCGTGGCGGTTTCCGCGCTTCACCGGGCAGACTTCGACCGATGGCCGCGGGCTGCTGATCGTCTCCTGGGTGACCGACATCCTGCCGGCAATGCACCGCCGGGTGACGCGCTTCTGCCGGCTGCGCACCCGCGACGGCAAGCAGCTCTGGTGCCGGGACTGGGCGCAGGTGGAGCACTGGACGGTGGGCACGCGCGGCCGCACCTGGTATGTGCATACCCGCGGGCGGCTGGAGGTGCTGAGCGCCCAGGACGGGCAGAGTGAGACCGGCTTCGGGTTGCGCCAGGACCACGACGTGTCGCTGCTGCCGCTGCCCGCCGGCGGCCTGCTGCTGCTGGAGCGCAACCACGGCCAGGTGCGGGCGGCGCTGAGCTACCACCCGGGGGCGGCGGCGCTGAGCGCGGAGGAGGTGCCGCCCGCGCTCTATCCCTTCCGGGGCGACGGCCACGGGCTGCTGCTCTACGCCCGCCAGAAGGGCGAGTTTTTTCTGGCGGCGCCGCTGAGGCTGCTATGGGGCGGGCACGGCGGGGCGGGCGCCGGCTCGTTTCCGCGCGCCAGCCTGGACCGCCACGGCTTTTTCTTCACCGATTGGCAGGGGACGACGCCGGTGGTGCGGGGCGGCACCTACCAGGGCGAGCTGTGGCAGGCCTCGCGGGCGGCGACGCCCGACCCCAAGCTGGCGGTCTCGGCGACCACGGCGGTGATGCTCGAGTCCGCCCCCCACCACACCAGCCTGCTGCGCGGCTGGAACTTGGCCAGCGGCCGGCTGGCCTTCACCCGCCGCCTGGCCGGCGACTATCCCGCAGTGGAGGCGATGGGCAACGTGCTGCTGCTGCAGTCGGAGCACGACATCCGCCTGCTCGACGCCGCCAACGGCCGGCAGCGCTGGCAGGTGGAGCGCCACGAGGGCACGCTGGCCGCCATCTCGCAAACGGCGGTGGTGTTTTGGGAGTCCAATGGCAAGCTGGCGGGGCGGGCGCGCAACAACGGCGCGCTGCTGTGGCGCATCCAATTCCAGGCGATCGGGTTCCGCGGGGCGTTCTAGCAGGGGGGCCGCCCGGCCGCCCCCCGCGTTGGGGTGGTCTTCGTTTTTTGTTCGCTGCGAGCCGGGGCGTGGTATGATCCGATTTTCGCAGAAACGAGGCCCCCGAAATGACCGACGAACGCACCCGCGCCATTGATGCCGCGCTCTCGCAGATCGAAAAACAATTTGGCAAGGGCTCGATCATGCGCCTGGGCTCGAAGGACGCGATCGTGCCGATTGCGGTGATCCCCACCGGGGCGCTCTCGCTGGATGCGGCGCTGGGGGTGGGGGGGGTGCCGCGCGGCCGGGTGATCGAGATCTTCGGGCCGGAGTCGTCGGGCAAGACCACGCTGGCGCTGCAGGTGATCGCGCAGGCGCAGAAGGCGGGCGGCATGGCGGCATTTGTGGACGCCGAGCACGCCCTGGATCCGGCCTACGCGCGCAAGCTGGGGGTGGACATTGACAACCTGCTGGTGTCGCAGCCGGACTACGGCGAGCAGGCGCTGGAGATCGCCGAGGCGCTGGTGCGCTCGGGAGCGGTGGACGTGCTGGTGGTGGACTCGGTGGCGGCGCTGGTGCCCAAGGCCGAGCTGGATGGCGAAATGGGCGACTCCCACGTCGGCCTGCAGGCGCGGCTGATGTCGCAGGCGCTGCGCAAGCTCACCGGGCTGGTGTCGAAGTCGCGCACCTCGCTGATCTTCATCAACCAGATCCGCGAGAAGATCGGGGTGATGTTCGGCAGCCCGGAGACCACCACCGGCGGCCGGGCGCTGAAGTTCTACTCCTCGGTGCGGATTGACATCCGCCGCATCGCCGCCATCAAGGACGGCGACGCGGTGATCGGCAACCGCACCCGCGCCAAGGTGGTGAAGAACAAGGTGGCGGCGCCGTTCCGCGAGGCCGAGTTCGACATCATGTACGGCGAGGGCATCTCCATCACCGGCGATCTGATTGACCTGGCGACGGAGAAGAACGTGATCGAGAAGTCGGGCTCCTGGTACGCCTACAAGGGCGAGCGCATCGGCCAGGGGCGGGAGAACGCCAAGCAGTACCTGGCCGAGCATCCCGAGATGCTGAAGAAGCTGGACACGGAGATGCGCAAGGCGCTGGGGCTGGTGCACGAGCCGGCGCCGCCCGAGCCGGCCGCCGCCGCGGCGCCGGCGGCGGCCCGCGCCGCGGTCATGCCCGGCCGCCGCTGAGGGCCAGCGCCGTTTACCGGCCGACCACGGTCGCGCGGCGGATGAAGTCCAGGCGGGGGAAGTGCTTTTCCAGGTAGGCGTTGCCGCCGGCGAACAGCGGCGCCTGGTGGCCGGCGCGGATGCCGCCGCCGGCGCGCTCGCCGTACTCGGGGTTGAGCGCCTCGGCCACCCGCATGCCCTGCACCACCACGCCGAAGGGGGCGAAGCCCTCGCGGTCGAGGGTGCGGGAGTTGTCGCGCAGGTTGATGAAGACCTGGGTGGTGCGGCCGTTGGGGACGGCGAAGGCAAAGGCGACGACGCCGCGGCGGTCGGGGTGGCGGGGAGGATCGTCGGGGAGGGTGCGGCCGCGCCAGCGCTGCGCCCGCGCCGGGTCGGCGGCGATGCCGAACTGGGCCCAGCGCCCGGCGACCACGCGGAAGAAGCGCGCCTGGTCGTAGTAACCGGAGCGGACCAAGTGATAGAAGCGGTCGGCGCCGCGCGGCGCCCAGGCGCGCGTGACCTGGATGACGATCACGCCCTTGCTGGTGTCAAGCCTGACGCGGTAGTGGGCCGTCGCCGGGGCCTGGGCGGCAGCGGCCAACCCCAGCGCCACCAGCAACCCTAGCGCCGCGGCCCACCGCAGCCGCCGCCCCGGCCCCACTGTGCACCGTTCACTGTCCACTGCTCACTTCTCCAGCGTCTTTTCCGCCAGATACCACTGCCGCACGTGCAGCGAGGGATCGGCGACGCGCTTCTCGGCGTCGGCCTGGGTTTGCGGGGGCGGCAGCACCACGGTGCCGCCATGCTTCCAGTCGGCCGGGGTGGAGACGCCATTGGCGTCGGTGGTCTGCAGCGCGTCGAAGACGCGCAGCAGCTCGTCCACGCTGCGCCCGGTGGATTGCGGGTAGTAGAGGATGGCGCGGATGACCTGCTTGGGGTCAATGAAGAAGACGGCGCGGATGGGGGCGGTGTCGCTGGCGCCGGGGTGGATCATCCCGAAGCTCTGCGCCACCTTCATGTCCAGATCGGCAATGATGGGGAAGGGGATCTTGACGCCGCCGGTCTCTTCCATGCTGCGCACCCAGGCGATGTGGCTGAAGACGCTGTCAATGCTGACGCCGATGGGCTGGACGTTGAGCGCCTGGAAGTCGGGGAAGCGGCGGGCAAAGGCCATGAACTCGGTGCTGCAGACCGGGGTGAAGTCGGCGGGGTGGGAGAACAACATCACCCATTTGCCCTTGTAGTCGCTCAGGCGGATCATGCCGTGGGTGGACTTGACCTCGAATTGAGGGGCGGGTTCGTTGATGCGCGGCAAAGAGTGGTTGGTTTCGCTGCTCATAGTTTCCTCTCGTCTGCAAACAGAAACGCCCACCGCGGGGTGGGCTGGAATGGGAACGACCCAAGGGGTGCAAAATCCGGCCCGCCTAGCGCAGAGGTGGGCGGCGACAACAGGCGCTGGGGCGGGGGCGCATAGTCCAAGGTACGAAAAATCCGGCGGGGCGTCAACGTAGAATAGGGCATGTCCTCTCCGCCCTTCCCGTTGCTGCGCTCGCGCCTGCTGGGGGAGCTGCCGTGGCTGCGGCACGGCTTTGGCACGCGCGCCTGCGGGTTGCGCCACCCCCGCGCGGGGGGGCCGAAGCTGGGGGCGGGCTCGCCGCTGGTGATGCTGCGCCAGGTGCACAGCGGCTTGGTCTGGCTCGACCCCGCCCCCGGCGCGGCCGGCGACGCGCTCTTGACCCGCCAGCCCGGGCGCTGGCTGACGCTGCGCACCGCCGACTGCTGTCCGATTTTGCTGGTGGACGTGCAGCGGCGGGGGGTGGCGGCGGTGCACGCCGGTTGGCGCGGCACGGTGGCGGGCATCGTCGAAAAGGCGGTGGGAGAGATGCGCGCCGCCTGGGGCAGCCGTCCGCAGGAGGTGCGGGCCGCGCTCGGTCCCAGCATCCGCGGCTGCTGCTACGAGGTGGGCGAGGAGGTGCAAGAGGCCTTCCGCGCCCGCTTCGACTACGCCGACGAGCTGTTCCTGGAGGCCGAGGACGACCCGCTGCGCACCCGCTACCCCATGCTTTTCCTCACCGGGGCCCCCCCCGGGCACCCCTACGACCCCCGCTGGAACCCGGCGCCGCGGCTCCGGCTGGACCTGGCCGAGGCCAACCGGCGGCAACTGCTGCAGGCCGGTTTGGCTAGCGAGGCTATAGAAATAATGCCCTACTGCACCGTCTGCCACCCCGAGCTGTTTTACTCCCATCGGCGGGGGGAGGCGGGGAGGATGCTCTCGGCGATCGGATTGGCCAAAAAAAAGGCTTGAATTGTATCCAATGTCCAGATTAATATTTTCTCAACTTCGGGCAGTTGAATCCCTGAAAGGGCGCGGTCAGACCTCCCCGCGCCCTTTTATTTTTTGATGGCGCCTCCCGAACCCGCTCCCGCCTCGATCCTGCCCCCGGCACCCGCGCAAGCCGCGATTGTGCTCGGCTTCCTGATCGGCACCTGGACGCTGGTGGATGGACTCCACATATGGATCACCGGGCATACCGTTTTGATAGTCGGCCACAGCGGTCCGTGGGCTGCCTGGGGGGTGGCGGGGGCGCTGCTGGGCGCGGCCTGGATGCTGGTCGGCAACCTCTACCTGTTCCAAAACCGGAGCGCTAGCTGGAAGGCGATGGCGGTGCTGGTGGTGCTGAGCTCCTGGGGGGCGGGCTGGGGACTGGCGGCGCTGTTGGCGCAACTGGCGCTGTTGTTGCTGCCTGCCACCCGCCGGGGCTTGAACTAGTGGACTGTCCTCGTGTAACATAAAGCGTTCGTTAGCGTATAAAGGGGCATGCCTTTCGTTGCCCCGGTTCTCCGTGTGAACAAGAAGCAGCGCCATCAGCTGGCTACGCTGATCCGCCGG
>Ga0307372_10000283_pt1 | contig 91169 bp, 82 predicted proteins | sample OX1MG_FD_202533 | JGI IMG/M metagenome (GOLD analysis project Ga0307372, IMG submission 202533) | Soil microbial communities from Risofladan, Vaasa, Finland - OX-1 | ecosystem: Environmental > Terrestrial > Soil > Coastal area > Acid sulfate soil | place: Finland: Risofladan, Vaasa | collected... | reverse complement strand
CACCGTACCGACCTGGCCTACGACTTTCATGTCCGCCTGGTGGTCGATCAGAGAGGCCAGGCCCTCGGCGACGACCTGGTGGTCCTCCACGATCAAGACGCGGGTCGGTTGGTCGAAGCCATGCGCCCCGTCGTCTCGCGCAGGCGCGTTTTGCCCAATGTTCACACTGCTAAAACAGTCGCTCCGATGTCAGTACCCGGCCTGTTCGCCGTGGGTCTCTGGCGCTAGATTGGTGGCTATGACTCGATCGTCCTACCTCGGCGCCGCTCCCATCTGGGTGCTTTTCATCGGGACAGCGCTCCTGGCGGCCATCGTCCTTCGGGCTCAACCGGTGCAGGCCCCCGCGATCGTGACGGTCCAGCCACCCCATCTCGCGGGTTCAGCGAGAGTCTCGCAAACTGTGCCGGCCGCCGCCCAGCGGCCGAGCTCGGTCTACCCCAGCGGGCGAGCCATCAGCGCCCCGCAGGCGAAACCTGTCCAGCCGGCGCAAAACCAGGCGCCGTCGAGCCCATGTCGCACCGGCGGCCCGGGCCCGACGATGCATCCCATGTGCGTGACGGGAGGTCAGGTCCGGATCGGAGGCTGAACGGGGGAGCCAGGAGAGAGCCTTGGCGGCCCTCCCCTGGCGCGTTCGTTCTAGTGCGTGACGGTCCCCGGGGTGTGATTACCCTTCGACGAAGGCGACGGGTGGATCGGCGCGGGATCGTTGGCTTCCTGATCTCGATCCGATGAGCTATGCGCGAGCGCGGAAACCAGCTTGGCGACGTCAGGGGTGCCCCAGCCGGTGGCCAGGTCGTAGCCAGGTCCGGCGGCGAAACCGACCGTCGAGTCGAGCGCGTTGTTGCCGGTCACTATGTCGTGGAAGAGCCGAGAGGTCGCGCCACCATCTTGAGGACCCCGTGCCTGCCGCTCCGCCAAGCTGTAGAGGGTGGCGTTGGCCGCGCCGATTCGGTCCAGCCCGCGCGATTCGCGGGCCTGGTTCGCCAGCGCGAAGATGGCGGCCCACTGCGGCGCGCCGCAGCTGGTGCCTCCCACCAGGTAGATGTACTCTCCGATGATGACCTCGACTCCGCCCTCGATCGCAGCGTTGTATGCGACGTCGGGCACTGTGCGCGTCTGGTGTCCGGTTACGGACCACTGCCATGACGGAGCTCGAAAGAGAACGCTCGCAGCGCCGCCCGTGGCGCTATCGAACTGCGGCTCGTTCCAGGTCTCCTCTGCGCCGTATCGACCCGACACTTCGAGGCCACCCGGATACGGGTTGCCCTGCGTGCCGCCAACGGAAGTGACCAGTGGGTCGGACGCTGGATAGGAGGCGATTGCCGGCGACTTCGTTCCCGTGTACTGGGTCCAGGTGGCACCTGCATCCCCAGCCGACGCGAGCAGGGTGTCGCCCGAACGGACGGCCGCCATGAAGATTCTGTGCTCGTCAGCGAACGACGTCCCGGCGGTGGCGTCCGTCTCCCAGTCGCCGAAGCTCTGCGACACGATGGCTCCTGGGTACTGTGGGAAGACCAATGCTTCGGCGGCGTTGAGGTCGTAGTTGTTGTCCGTCGCCGCCACGGCCAGGACTATGTCCGCCCCGGGCGCCATGGCGTGGGCGTACTCCACGTCGAGCGAGGTTTCAATCTGCCAGCCGGCCAGCACGCCTGACCCGGTTGCCCCGGTTCCGGCCGCATGAATGATCGTGAACGACGGGGGCGCCGCGATGCCGAAATAGCCGTCGAAGTTCGCAAGGTCGGTCTGGATCGTGGGGCTGCCGTAGGCGTCGACGATCACGATGGTCTGGCCCCTTCCGTTTAGTTTGGCGGGAAAGTCGTAGACCTTGGCCAGGTCATAGGGTCCATAGCACGGGAAGCCATAGATCGGGGTGAAGACGCAATCGCGGTGGATGGAGCCATCCGTCGCAAAGTTCACCAGCGGACCCTTTATGGCGGTGACGTTGACTGACATGTGCGGTCCCGCCGCCTTGAACGCTCCGGTCGAGACGGTCGAGAATGCCCCGACCCCTCCAGCGGCGAGTGCCAACGACGAAACAAACGCGCCCAGGCGGCGCGACCAACCCTTTCCCATCTTCCTCTCCACGTGTGATCGCTCGAATCGAGGGCCCGTATCCAGACCGTCTCGCGAGTCGCAATACTCTGGCAAGGGTCAGAGCTCAAAGTCAATGGATAACGCGTTCTATTTTGGCCGCGGCCCGACCTTCTTCAGCGATGTTTCAGCCGAACTTGGTTTGCATGGCGGCGGCGGGCGTGACTAACGTTAGGTTTGAGCTATGAAGCGAAGGCAGAAGGCCGCAGGCGCGCAGCCGCCGGACCCGGTGCCGCCGATCCACGTCCTGGGCGAGACGCAGGCCCGGATGGCGCCCTGGCGAACGCTGATCTCGGCGGTCCACCCGAACCCGTCGATCAAGATCAACCACGGCGCCACGTTCCTGGTCAGCGACCGCCACGGTTCGATCCCGCTCGCGGCAGGTGACTACGGCCTCTACTCCGCCGACACCCGCTTCATCTCCCGCCACGAGCTGAGGCTCAACGGGAAGCAGCCGGACTCCGTCGCCTCGGTGCGCCTGTCGTTCCGCCACGCCCGCTGGCACATGATCGCCGACAGCATCGCCGGGCCGGGTGGCGACATGCGCGAGGCCAAGGTGGCGATCACCGTCGACCGGCTCGTCAGCCTTCACCGAATGCACGAAGACCTCTCGCTCCACACCTACGCCAGGGCGCCTTTGAGCGTCCTCCTGGAGATCGCGCTGGAAAGCGATTTCGCGGACCTGTTCGAGGTCAGGTACAAGTCATGGCAGCGCCGCGCCGACCTGAACACCTGGTGGGTCGGGCCGAACAGCCTCGAGGCTCGCTACCAGAACAAGGATTTCGTCCGCCGCTGCCTGGTGCGTACGCTCACCGAGCGCGCCGGCATCACCTACGCCAACGGCTCTCTGCGCCTTCCGATTGACCTTGTGCCCGGCGAGGAATGGCGGCTCTGCCTGCAGTACGACCTCCTGACCGACGACAACCAGATGCCGCCACTCGAGGAGAAATGCGCCTTTGACCCGAGCCAGGGCGATCCCATGGAGATGGCCCGCAGCTGGCAGATGTCCGTTTCACAGATCGAGCCGTCCGACATCCGCTTGAAGTTCGCCTACGAGCGTGCGATCGAGGACTTCGCGGCGCTGCGGCTCCACGAGCAGGACTCCTCGTCGGACCGCTGGATGCCGGCGGCCGGGCTGCCGTGGTTCATGGCGCTGTTCGGCCGCGACTCGGAGATCGCCTCGCTGCAGGCGATGGTCGCCCAGCCGGCGGTAGCCGCCGGCACGCTGGAGAACCTGGCCAAGTGGCAGTCGGACTTCAACGACCCCGAGCGCGACGCCGAGCCGGGCAAGATGCCGCACGAGCTGCGCGTCGGCGAGTGGGCGCACTTCGGCATCGTTCCGCACCGTCCTTATTACGGGACCGCCGACGCCACTCCCCTGTATCTGCTGCTGCTCGCCGAGAACTACCGCTGGCTGGGCGACGCGACGGCGCTGGTGTCGTTCAAGAGCGTGGCCGAGCGGTGTCTCGAGTGGGTAGACAAGCACGGGGACCGGGACGGCGACGGGTTCCAGGAGTACGCCCCGCGCACACCGAGTGGTTACCGCAACCAGGCGTGGCGTGACGCGCACGACGGGGTGCTCGATGAGACAGGAGCGTTCCCCGAGCTGCCGATCGGGACGTCGGAGATGCAGGCGTATGTCTACGGCGCCAAGATGCGGATGGCGCCCCTGTTCGACGCGTGGGGCGATGCGGCCCGCGCCAAGCAGCTGCTGCGCGAGGCCGCCGAGCTCAGGAAGCGGTTCATCGAGCGGTTCTGGTCCGACGAGAGCGGAGAGCTGGCGTTCCTGCTCGACGGTCACAAGAGGGCCGTGCGGACGGTCGTCTCCAACTCCGGGCACTGCCTGTGGATGGGCATCCTCGACCAGGCGCGTGGACGCGCGGCCGGCGAGCGGCTCATGAAGCCCGACATGTTCAGCGGCTGGGGCGTGCGCACGTTGTCCGACCAGCACCCGTCTTACGACCCCCACTCGTACCAGCGTGGATCGGTATGGCCGCACGACAGCGTGATCGCAGCGGCCGGCCTCCGGCGCTACGGGTTGGTCGAGGAGGCATGGACGGTCCTCGACGGGCTGCTCGGGGCGGTCATGTGCTTCGAGGACATCCAGATGCCGGAGCTGTTCGCCGGGTTGCCCAAGCTCGAGTTCGCCGTCCCGGTGCCGTACCGGATGGCCAACGTGCCCCAGGCCTGGTCGGCCGGCTGCGTGCTGCAGATGGTGAGGATCCTGCTCGGCCTCGAGCCGGACCTGCCCGCCGGACGGCTCTACGTCGACCCGGCCCTGCCACCCTGGTGCCCAGAGCTCGTGCTCGATAACCTGCGGATAGGGCCTCACGAAGTGAGGCTCAGCGTCCGGCGCGAGCCAGGTGGGCACTCGGTGGACGCTGATGGGAGCGGCCTCGAGATCGTGCGGGGCACGCCGCCCTGGCTGGAGATCCCATCCGACTGAATGCCGGGTATACCGGCCGCGCGAGCGTTGATGCGTGACCTTCACGCTCCGAGTGTTCTATTGCCGTGAACCCCCGCCGGATAGCCCTCATCGTCAGTCCCTGGTACCCGGTCCCACCCGTCGGCTATGGCGGCATCGAGCTCATGGCGTACAACCTCGCCTGCGAGCTCCAGGCTCGCGGGCACCAGGTCAGCGTGATCGGCCAACAGGGATCCAGGGGACCGTTCGAGTCGATCGCGATCGCTCCTGGGAGCTGGTCCAGCCAGCTGGGCGGCCGCGACCACATGCCGCGCGAGCTCCTCTTTCTTTACCGAGCCTATGACCTTGTCCGGCGCCGCGCATTCGACGTCGTCCACGACCACTCGGGCTTGACCGGGATCCTGCTGGCCGCGACCAGCAGACTTCAGACTCCGGTGGTCGCCACGTTGCATGGGGCGCTCAGCGAAGCCGAGGGAGAGTACCTCGCAGCAGTCGATCATCGGGTCCACCTCGTCGCGATCAGCCGCGCCCAGCAGGCCCTGGTGGCGGGTGTCGACTGGAGGCGGGTCGTCTACAACGCCGTCGACCCGAGCGAGTACCGCCCCATCACGCGGCGCGAGGACAAGGAGGATTACGTGGTCCAACTGGCGCGGATCTCGGCCGACAAAGCCCAGCACCTTGCGATCGAGATGGCGCAGCGCCTCAACGTGAAGCTTGTCCTCGCTGGAAAGGTCGACAAGGATTCGGTCGGCTACTTCGAAGAGCGCATCAAACCCCACCTGGGCGACCGGGTGACCTGGCTCGAGAACGTGGTGGGCGAGGACAAGGCGAATCTTCTGGCGCACGCGAAGGCGATGGTCTTCCCGATCCAGTGGGAGGAGCCTTTCGGCATCGCGATGGTGGAGGCGATGGTCAGCGGCACGCCGGTCATCGCGATGGCACGCGGCGCCGCGACGGAGCTGGTAGAGCCAGGGGTGACGGGCTTCCTCGCGGCGGACGTGGACGGCATGGTAGACGCCTATAGATGCCTCGACCAGATCGACCTCGCAGGGTGCGTCGAGCGCGCTAGCTCGCGCTTCGGTCCCCGCCAGATGGCCGACGGCTATCAATTCGTCTACGAGCGGGCGATCGAGGAGTCTTACTACCGAGACCGCCTCTGACCCCAACCCGCCCCGACCCGCTTCTTACCGGGCGCTGAATTGACACCCTGCAGCCATTTGATACAGTCACAGGATCTGTTTAGGCGAGGCTGGAGGATTGGATGAAACACATGAATAATTTCGGCCTGATTGCGGCGGGTGCGCTCGCCGCTCTCGCTGTCGGGGCTTGCGGCGGTTCGGGGGGCACCGGCGGATCCTCCCCCGCGACCACACAGGTAGGTGGATCGGCAACCCTGTGGGCCGAGTGGACGAGCACTGAGCAGCAGGACTTCCTGGCCTCCCTCGCGCCGTTCGAGACCCAAAGCGGCGTCACCATCAACTACTCCGGCAAGGGCAACAACACCGATACCGCGATCGCCTCCGCCGTGGCCGGCGGAGCACCGCCTGACGTGGCGCTCGTGCCTGACCCGGCCACCGTCCAGACCCTCGCTTCCAAGGGTTCGATCAAGCCGCTGGACAGCATCCTGGGCAACCTGACGTCCAACTACGGCTCCGCCTGGAACCAGCTCGTGACATCCAACGGCAAGCTCTACGGCGTTTGGTTCAAGGGAGCCAACAAGAACACCATCTGGTACAACCCCGCGGAGTTCAACGCCGCCGGCATCACCTCTCCGCCGGCCACGTGGGAAGACCTGCTCAAGGACGCCAGCACACTCAAAGCCGCCGGCATCGCCCCGTTTTCGCTGTGCACCGACATCGGCTGGCCGATGGCTGACTTCTGGCAGAACGTGTACCTCAAGACGGCCGGGGCCCAGGCCTACAACGCCCTCGCCGCCCACACGACGAAGTGGACCGACCCGACGGTGACGACTGCGTTCACCACGTTCGGCCAGCTCGTCGGAGACCCCACGAACCTCGCGGGCGGCGTGCAGGGTTCGCTCGCCAACAACTACCCGGAGTGCGTCGACAAGGTGTTCCCCAAGCCGGGCGCGCAGCCGCAGGCGGCCATGGTCTTCGAGGGAGACTTCGTCACCTCTGAGATCACCGCCAACTCGAGCAACTACACCGGCGGGACGACCGGAGCAGGCGGCGCCGCCTGCACCACCGACGCGGCCAAGACGCCCTGCTACAACTTCTTCGACTTCCCGGCTCCGTCTGCCGACAGTGCCAACAAGGGCGCGGTCCAGGGCGCCGGGGACGTGGCCATCATGCTCAAAGACACCCCGCAATCCGAGGCGTTGATCAAGTACCTGGCCGGACCTCAAGGCGCTTCAATCTGGGCGCACCTGGGCGGGTTCGCGTCGCCCAACAACAAGGTGCCTTCGAGCTCTTATCCCGACAGCGTGACGCAGGCGGACGCCAAGGCCCTCGTCGACGCGACCGGCTTCGTGTTCAGCCTCGACGACCTCCAGGGGACGTGGGAAAAGAACATGTGGCAGGACATGCTGGACTTCCTGAGGAATCCCAGCAGCTCGAACATCACAGCGATCCAGGCCAAGATGGACCAGGAAGCGACCACGGGCCTGGGCCACTAGGCACCAGGTCGGTTGGTTTGGGGGGACGAGGGCGCCACAGGGATGCGGCGCCCCCGTCTCGGCCGTCGTTCAGCGAAATCGGCCGCGAGGGGTGAAGAGTGATAGGGACTGACATCCAGCCCAAGAGGGCGGTGGCGCCGGCGGCGAAACGCGCCAAAACCGAGGGCGGCGGGGGCGGCTGGCGTTCTCACCTAGGTTCCCTCGCCTTCCTCGCGCCGGGAGCCGTCTGGCTCGTGGCCATCACCATCTATCCCCTCGTCGCGACGGTCCGCAACAGCCTGTACGACGCGTCGGCGACCAACTTCGTTGGCCTGGCCAACTACAAGGCGATCTTTACGACGGCCACGATCCTGACGACGTTCCGCAACAACGTCATCTGGGTGGTTGTCTTTCCCTTATTGGTCACGTTCGTAGGCCTCGTGTACGCCGTGCTCTCAGAGCGGATCCGGTGGTCGACGGCGTTCAAAACGATCATCTTTGTGCCCATCGTCTTCAGCGCGACCGCGTCGGCGCTGATCTGGCGGTCCATCTTCGACCTCGACCCTCATATCGGAGTCGTCAACGCGGCCATCCAGACCGCTAGCGACTGGTTCAACCCTCCGGGTCTGTATCCGATCGACACGTCCACCGGGCAGACGGTCGCGCACCTCGCCTCGAGTGGCGTTGCCACCGGGTCCGGCGGCAACCTCGAGAGCACGAACTCTGTGTCGGCCGGTGATACGGTCGAGCTCGGCCTGATCGGCATCAGCCCGACAACCCTGTCGACCCTGGGCGCGCAGCTGGCCATCGAGCCGTCTTCATCGCAAAAGGACATCACCGGCCTGGTCTGGCGTGACTTCTCGCCGGCCAATCCAAGCGTCCGGGGGGTGGTGCAGCCGGACGAGGTCGGTCTGCCCGGGCTCCAGCTAAGCCTGCTGGCCGCCGATGGAAGCACCGCAGGCGCTGCGACGACCGACGCGCACGGCGACTTCCGGTTCTCCAACGTGGGAACCGGCAGCTTTCGGGTTCAGATCGACCCGCACAACTTTCAGGCCGGCTTCACGGGGACCTTCTGGCTGGGCACCCAATCCCTGACGCCCACGAGCAGCCTGAACAGGACGGAGCAGGCGCTGTTCAACGTGCCTCTGGTTGACCTGGCGATGATCGTGGCTTACCTCTGGATCTGGGCGGGCTTCGCGATGGTCGTGATCGGAGCAGGTCTGGCGGCGCTCGACCGCGACGTGCTCGAGGCGGCCCGGATCGACGGCGCCGGGGAGTGGGCGACGTTCCGGCGCGTCACCATGCCCATGCTATCCCCGGTCCTGATCGTGGTCCTGGTGACGATGCTCATCAACGTTCTCAAGATCTTCGACATCATCATCAACATGGCCCCGGGATCGTCCCAGGAGGAGGCCCAGACGCTCGCGGTCGTGATGTACAACTCCGGGTTCACGGGCCTGGGCAACTGGGGTTTGGCGAGCGCCATCGCCGTGATCCTGTTCATCCTCGTAGTGCCGGCCATGGTGTCCAACCTGAGCAGGATCCGAGGATGAGCGCGGTGCAGGCCGTCGCGCAACCTGCCGCCGTGAAGCGGCGCTCGACGTTCCGCATTCGCCCTGCGAAATGGCTCCTGAACATCGTGGTCATCCTGATCGCCGCCTTCTGGCTGATGCCGACGATAGGCCTGGCGATCATCTCCCTGCGGCCCGAGGCGCTCTTCCAGCAGTCCGGGTGGTGGACGGTGTTGACCGCCCCGTCGCAGCTGACCCTGCAGAACTACCAGACGCTGTTCTCGCAAGGGCTGGTCAGCGGTGGCCTGCTGGATTCTCTTCTGACCTCGGCCGAGATCACCGTCCCCAGCACACTCCTGGTGACGATCATCTCCAGCCTGACTGCTTACTCGATCGCCTTCGGCCGCTGGCGTGGCCGTACCCTGTGCTTCTTCATCATCATCGGGCTCATGGTCGTGCCGGTTCAGGTCGCGTTGATCCCGGTGGTCCAGCTCTACCGGGCATTCGGATCGGTCACTGGGTTCAACCCGTTCGGCACGGTGATCGGAGTCATCATCTTCCACGTCGCCTTCGGTCTTCCCTTTGGCATCTTCCTGATGAACAACTTCTACAGCGGCCTCCCCAGGGAGCTGCTCGAGGCTGCGCGGATCGACGGCGCCGGCGAGTGGAGCCTGTTCAGCAGGATCGTGCTCCCGCTCGGCCTGCCGGCAGCTGCCTCACTTGCGATCTTCCAGTTCATCTGGGTGTGGAACGACCTGCTCGTGGCCCTGGTTTTCCTCGGGGCCAGCAAGCACTTTCCACTCACCATATTTCTGTTCGATCAAATCAGGACCCTGGCCGCCAACTACTGGATCATCTCCACGGGCGGAATGGTGTCCATCCTGGTCCCGCTGATCGTGTTCTTCTCCTTCCAGCGCTACTTCGTGCGCGGCGTGCTCGCAGGAGCGGTCAAGTAAATGTGTGAGGGCGATATATAAATGGCTTCAGTCACCTTCGACCACGTCGTCAAGCGCTACACCGCGGACCTCACCGTGGTCAAGGACTTCAACGTCGAGATCAAGGACAAAGAGTTCATGGTCCTCGTTGGGCCTTCCGGCTGCGGTAAGTCGACGGCGCTCCGGATGCTGGCCGGTCTCGAGGAGATCAGCGAGGGGGAGATCCGCATCGGCGATCGCGTCATCAACGACATCGCGGCCAAGGACCGCGACATCGCGATGGTGTTCCAGTCCTACGCCCTTTACCCTCACATGAGCGTCTACGACAACATGGCTTTCCCCCTGCAGATGCAGGGCCTGAAGAAGCCGGACATCGATAAGCGCGTCCGCAACGCTTCGCAAATCCTCGGTCTCGAAAACTTCCTCGAGCGGAAGCCCCGCGCCCTGTCAGGCGGCCAAAGACAGCGCGTTGCGCTAGGGCGCGCGATCGTGCGCAGCCCGAAGGTGTTCCTCCTCGATGAGCCGCTGTCCAACCTCGACGCCAAGCTGCGAGGTCAGACGCGAATCCAGCTGCAGAAGCTGCACCGTGACCTGCAGACGACCTTCATCTACGTGACCCACGACCAGGTGGAGGCGATGACGATGGGCGACCGCATCGCCATCATGAACGCGGGGATCCTCCAGCAGGTTGGCACTCCAGGCGACATCTACGACCACCCGGCAAACCTGTTCGTGGCGAGCTTCATCGGGAGCCCGACCATGAACTTTGTGCCCGCGACGATCCAGGATGGCACCGCCAAAGCCGCGGGTTTCGCAGTCAAGCTGCCCAAGCCTGTCGGCGCCGCCAAAGGAACCCTAGGGTTTCGCCCGGAGGCGGTCACCGACCGGGTCACCGACGGCGGTCCGTCCATGGAGATGGCGGTCGACGTGGTCGAGCGCCTCGGCTCGGACCAGTTCCTCTACGGACAGGTCGGAGGCGACCCTGTGACGGCGCGTGTCGACCCACGCCTGAGCGTGCAGCCGGGGGACAAGGTGCGGCTCGGCCTGGAGACGCACGCTCTCCATTTCTTCGACTCCGAGAGCGAGCTGGCGCTGCTCTAAGCAGCTTTCTCTTGGAGAGGGTCAGAGCTCTCGAGGACTTCGACGCTGCCCGGTTCCGGGCATTCCGGCGCTCGGTTCGCTCGGTCCTCACCGGCGGCGCTCGCCGGCTCCCTTCGATCGGTCCGCTGCTCAGGGCGTCGGGGCCGGAGGGGCGCGCCTTTGGGGGCATCCACGAGATCCCGCTCGCGAAAATCGTCGGATCCGCGGCGCCCGATGCCAAGATCGACGACTTCGACCCCGCCTTCCTGCCCGTCGCCCGACGGTTGCGCCAGCGCTGGACGCGCATCTACCAGGCGATGGTCGAGGGTGACGAGCTGCCGCCGATCGACGTCTACAAGGTCGACGAGAACTACTACGTGATCGACGGACATCATCGGGTGTCGGTGGCGCGCAACCTCGGGCGCCAGACCATCAACGCCCGCGTGGTCGAGATCCGTACCCGCGCGCCGCTCGGCCCGGAGGTTGACGCCGGCGCGCTGCTCAGGGCCGCCGAGTACGCGGCGTTCCTCGAGACCACGCAGCTCCACCGCACCCGGCCGGAGGCACGTTTCGAATGCGGCCGCCTGGGGCGATACGACGAGATCCTCAGGCACATCCTTGGCCACGCCTACTTCCTGGCCCGCGAGCAGGCCAGGGAGGTGCCGCTCCAGGAGGCCGCCGCGAGCTGGTACGACCACGTCTACAAGCCGATCGCCAATGCGATCCGCAAGCACCGCGTCCTGGAGCAGCTCCCAGGGTGGACTGAGGCCGATGTCTACGTCGAGATCACCCGCCGCTGGCTCGCCATGAGCGCCGAGGGAGAGCCCTCCGGGCCCGACCCTGCCGTCCAGGCTCTGCTCGACGAGCACGCCAGGCGCTGGTGGCAGCGTCGCGGAGCCATCAGACTCACAGAGTGATCGGGATCATCTTCGGGCCGCCAGGAAGCGGCAAGGGTACGCAGGCGGTCAGGCTCGAAAACGAGCTCCACGTCACGCACCTCTCGACCGGCGAGATCCTGCGCGCCGAGGTCGCTCGAGACACGCCCGTCGGAAAGCAAGTGAAGCGGATCATGGCCGCCGGCGACCTGGTCCCCGACGACCTGATCGTCGACATCGTGCGCCGCCGGCTCCCCGCGGCCGAAGACGGCCCAGGCGTGCTCCTCGACGGGTTTCCACGCACTGTGGCGCAAGCTGAAGCCCTGGAGGAGATGCTCACCGGCGAGGGTCATGCCGTCGACTTCGTGCTCGCGCTCACCGTGCCGGAGGACGAGCTCGTCGACCGCATCCTGAACCGCGCCGCGGTCGAGGAGCGCCCGGACGACACGCGTGAGGCGATCGCCGAGCGAATGCACGAATACCACAAGCTGACCGCCGCGGTTCTCGACCACTATCGAAGGAAGCACGTTCGCATCGAGGAGGTCGATGGCACTGGAACGCCGGACCAGGTCTTCGATCGCATCCGCGCGCAGCTGTCCTCGTAAGACTTCGTCAGGACGTGGCCGGCGCCGTCTGCCGGCGCCGGCTGATCGCGAGCATCGCCACGCACACCAGCACGGATGCGGCGGCCATCGCAGGCATCGTCCAGAACACCGCGTGGAGCCCAGGGCCCAGCGCGGCTCCCTGGGTCGACGCACCAGGCGACACGAGGAGCAGTCCCAGCAATGACACGCCGACCGAACCGCCGATCGTGCGGGCGAACTGGTTGAGCGCGGTGGTGGCGCCCCGCTCGGCCCAGCCGACAGAGCTTTGTACGGTCACCAGCAGCGGCGTCTGCATCATCCCCATGCCGAACCCGAGCACGGCGGAGGCCGCCACCACGAGCTGGACCGAAGACGCCGTGGCGATCATCAGCGCACCCGCCACCAGAGCTACCGAACCGGCAAAGGCCAGCGGCCACGGCCCGACGCGAATCAGAAGTCGTCCGGCGATCACCGATGCGAGCGGCCAGCCCAGGGACATCGGCGCCACAGAGGCACCCGCCCAGTAAGCGCTCAGGCCGAGCACGTCCTGCGTGTAGAGCGGGATGTAGGAGGTCGCCGCCCACTGGAGCGTGCCGGCCGCCAGCGCGGCCAGGAGTGCGGGGCCGATCAAGGGATGTCGCAGGAGCCGCAGCGGGACGGTCGGCCTCGCCGCCCCGCGCTCGACGTAAACGAACCAGGCGAGCAGCCCCAGCGCGGCCGCCTCCAGCCGCCAGTCGATCTGGGCGGCGGCGCCCCCGGCGCCCAGGCCGACGAGCGCCAATGCGATGCCTGTGGTGAGCAGGACCGCGCCGAGCCAGTCGATGTCGCGGGCGCCTCCTGCGGCCGGTCGGTCATGGAACGACCAGATGAGCGCCACCACCGCGATTCCGAGCGGCACGTTGACCTCGAAGATCCAGCGCCAGCCGATCGTCGTGACGAAGACCGCCCCGATCAGAGGACCGGTCAGCGCGGCGATGCCCCACATGGCGCTGAACAGCCCCTGGACCCGGGCGCGCTGCTCGAGCGGGAAAAGGTCGCCGACGGTCGTGATGACGACGGGCTGCAGGCATCCCGCACCGACGCCCTGCAGCACTCGAAAGACGACCAGCATCTGCATGGATGAACACGTGCCGCACAGCGCGGACGCCCCGACAAAAACGACCAGGCCGGCCATCAGCACGTTCTTGCGTCCGTAGATGTCGGCCAGGCGGCCCCACAGGGGAACGGTGGTCGTGCTGGTCAGCAGGTAGCCGGCGAAGATCCAGGGGTAGAGCGAGAGGCCGTGGAGGTCTTTGCCGATGGTGGGAAGTCCGGTCGCGACGACCGTCGCGTCCATCGCCGCGACGAGCATCGCGAGCATCAGCCCGGCTGTGATCCGCACAAGCTGGGGACTCCACTCCACCGAGGCCGTGCGTGCCGTGCCGGGTCCGGGCGTGGGCCGCCTAGCCACCTACCTCGGGATCCGGCTTGAGGAACAGCGCGGCCAGCGGCGGCAGGGTCAAGGTCAGGCTGTGGCGGTGCCCGTGCATGCTCACCGGGACGGCCTCCACGCCGCCGAGGTTGCCCTGCCCGCTGCCCCCGTAGACCGGCGCGTCGCCGTTCAAGAGCTCTCTCCACCAGCCTGACTGCGGCACGCCGACCTGGTAGTTGTAGCGCGGGACAGGCGTGAAGTTGAAGATCCCGACCACCAGGTCCGAGGCGAGCCGGCCCCGCCGGATGAGGCTGACCACGCTCTGGTCGGCGTCGGTGCAGTCGATCCACGAGAAGCCGCCGGGTTCGAAGTCCATCTCGTGAAGCGCTTTCTCTTCGCGGAGCACACGGTTCAGATCGCCCACCCACAAGCGCAGACCGCTGTGCATCGGGTTGTCGAGCAGGTTCCAGTCGAGACTCTGCTCGTGGTCCCATTCGCGCCATTGCCCGAACTCGCCGCCCATGAACAGCAGCTTCTTTCCGGGCTGCGCGTACATGTAGCCGTACAGGAGGCGTAGGTTGGCGAACTTCTGCCAGTCGTCGCCAGGCATTTTCGCGATCAACGAGCCCTTGCCGTGCACGACTTCGTCGTGCGACAGCGGCAGCATGAAGTTCTCGCCGAAGGCGTAAAGCATCCGGAAGGTCAGCTCCTGGTGGTGAAATTTGCGGTGGACCGGCTCCTGTGACATATAGCCAAGCATGTCGTGCATCCAGCCCATGTCCCACTTCATGCCGAACCCGAGACCGCCGACGTAGGTCGGCCGCGAGACCTGCGGCCACGAGGTCGATTCCTCGGCCACCGTTTGGATCTCGGGTTGCTCCTTGTACACCTCGATGTTGAATCGACGCAGGAAATCGACCGCTTCGAGGTTCTCGTTGCCGCCGAACTTGTTCGCGATCCACTCGCCCTGCTTGCGGGAGTAGTCGAGGTACAGCATCGAGGCCACGGCATCGACCCTCAGCCCGTCCGCGTGGTAGCGGTCGAGCCAGCACAGCGCGCTGCTCAAGAGGAATCCGCGGACCTCGTTGCGGCCGTAGTTGAAGATCGAGCTGCCCCAGTCGGGATGCACGCCGAGGCGCGGGTCGGCGTGCTCGAACAGGTGCGTGCCGTCGAAGTTCTGCAGGCCGAACTCGTCCGCGGGGAAGTGCGAAGGGACCCAGTCGAGGATCACGCCGATGCCGTTCTGGTGCAGGTAGTCGACGAGGAACATGAAATCCTGCGGCGTGCCGTATCGCGAGGTGGGCGCGAAGTAGCCGGTGACCTGGTAGCCCCAAGACCCATAAAACGGATGCTCCATCACCGGCATGAACTCCACGTGGGTGAATCCCATCCGGCTCACGTAATCGGCGAGGCGCGGTGCGAGCTCGCGATAGGTCAGCGATCGGTTCTGCTCCTCGGGCACCCGCATCCACGACCCGATGTGCATCTCGTACACGGACCAGGGCGCCTGGCGCCCGTTGGAGGCGCGGCGATTGGACATCCAGCCGTCGTCGCCCCACTGGTACGAGAGGTCCCAAACGATCGAGGCCTGGCGGGGCGGCGCCTCAGAGAAGGCGGCGAACGGATCCGCCTTGTCGGCGCCGGCGTGGGTCACCTTCGAATGGACGTAGTACTTGTACACGGCGCCGTGCTTGACGCCCGGTATGAACCCTTCCCAGATTCCCGACTGCTCGCGCGCGTACAGGCCGTTGGCCCCCTTGTCCCAGCTGTTGAAGTCTCCGATCACGCTCACGGAGTCCGCGTTCGGCGCCCAGACCGCGAAGTAGGTGCCTTCGGGCTGGGTCGAAAGGTGGGCGCCGAGCTTGTCGAAGAGGTGGCTGTGGGTGCCCTCGTTGAAGAGATGAAGATCGAAAGGGCTGATCAGCGAGCGCGCGATCACTTCGGCGAAACCAGGTCGAGGATCCCACGAAGCGGTATGCGCACCCAGTCGGGTCGCATGTTCAGCTCGTATCGGAGCTCATAGAGCGCCTTCTCCAGGAGCATGGTGGTCAATTGCATCTCGACGTCCTCCCTGGCTTGTGGAACGTAGGATGCGCTCCCGGCCGTGGACAGGTAGCTCTTCAAGAAGGCCGCGGACACGCAGCCGACCCAGAAGCGCGCCCATTCCTCCAGTCCAGGCAGCTTTTCCGGAGCAATCTGGTCTGATCGTAAGGCCGCGTGGCCCGCGTACGAGAAGGAGCGCAGCATCCCCGCGACGTCGCGGAGGGCCAGGCGCTTCAAGCGGCGCTCGTAGAGGGTGCGCGTCGGCTCGCCCTCGAAGTCGACGATCACGAAGTCGTGACCCGTGTAAAGGGCCTGGCCAAGGTGATAGTCGCCATGCACGCGGATCCTGGTCGTGGTCAGCCGGCGGGCCAGGAATGCGCGAAGGGTGGATGCGATGCGGGGTTCAAGCTCGAGCACCTGCCGGCCCTCCTCCCGTGCCTCCGGCGACAGCTTGCCCATCTGGGTGCGCAGGAGATCGGTCGACCGCATGGACAGGCCGCTCACCGACTGGTATATGGAGCGCTGGTCCTGCTGCGAGATGCGCTCTGGGGCGAACGCCGGGTCGGCCGGGTCGGACGCCAGCGCGGCATGCAGCTCGGCGGTGCGCCGCCCGAGGATGCGCGCCGATTCAAGGTACCCGCCGATCGTCCTGGTCGCGATCTCCGGCAGCTCGCCCGCAGCCGCCTCGACGAGGCTGTGCGGCAGTAGTGCGGGCTCGGCGCCGACCAGGTCGGGGGAGTTGAAGAAGTGAGCGAGCGTGTTGAGGGTGTACTGCCAGGCGTCTCCCTGGTTGGGAACGTAGCCCTGGACGATCGCGATCGTCGCAGGCTCCCCGATGGGACGCCGGTACTCGAGGCTGCCGGCGAGCGGCGCGACCTGCGTGAACGTGGTCTTCTCCGTCAGGAACCGGCCGACCTCCAGCTCGGGGTTGACGCCGTCCTCGATGCGCCGGAACACCTTGAGCATCAGGCGCTCCCCAAAGATCATCGAGTTGTTGCTCTGCTCGGCCACCGAAACCTGCGCCTCGAGGCGGACAGTCTCGGACCCGCGCAGCCTGGCGAACGCCCGGGTCGTCGAGCCGATCAGGGTCCCGGTGTTGCCCGTCGCGCGCCTGCGGCGGGCGATGGCGCCGAGCAGGGCCTCCCCGAAGTTGGGCGGGCCGAGAGCGTCGTAAAGCAGACCTCGGGCGCCATCGTCGTGGCCCGTGATCCACGCAACGGCCGAGTTGGGCCAGCGCTCGAGGATGTGCGGGGCCTCGGCGGCGCTGGCGTATGCCAGCGGCAGCATGTACAGGTCGGGGTCGCCCTCGCCGTACCCGATCTGCACCGTCGTGAGATAAGCGACGCCTTCGGCGCCCGGGATGGGAACCACGTCGGTGATCGTCGCCGACTTCGACCTGCGCGCCTTGCCCGCGAACCAGCGGCGCTGTCGGATGTAACCGATCAGCACGCTCTCCAGGCGTTCCTTCGATGCGCCGTCCAGCGCCGTCTCCCAGCCTCCCACGACCGGGATCTCGGGCACGGTGGCCTTGGCCGGCTGCGCTCCGTCGCTGTGCACCTGAGGGGTGGCACGCGGCTGCATCGAAAACCAGTAGAAGGAGTGCGGGCCGAGCGTCAGGAAGTAGGGGGCGTCGCCGATCACCGGCATCTCGTTGCCGCTGAAGAGCTCGACAGGGACGAGGCCCTTCCACCTGCTCAGGTCGAGCTCGACCGCCTGCAGGAACCGCGAGAGGTTGGCGATGCATAGGATCTGCTCCGACTGGTATGCGCGAATGTAGGCGAGCACCTTGCGGTTCTCCGGCCGGAGCAGCTCCAGCGTGCCGCGGCCGAAGGCGCGGTGGCGTTTGCGGAGCGCGATCAGGCGCTTCATCCAGGAGAGCGTCGAATGTGGGTTCCCCTGCTGGGCCTCGACGTTGACGGTCTCGTAGTGGTACTCGGGGTCGGTGATCACCGGGAGGTAGAGACGCTGGCGGTTGGCCCGTGAGAACCCCGCATTTCGGTCCGCGCTCCACTGCATCGGTGTACGCACCCCGTTGCGGTCGCCGAGGAAGATGTTGTCCCCCATGCCGATCTCGTCGCCGTAGTAGAGGACTGGGGTGCCGGGCAGCGAGAAGAGCAGGCCGTTCATCAGCTCGATTCGGCGCCGGTCGTTGCCGAGGAGAGGGGCCAGCCTGCGGCGGATCCCAAGGTTGATCCGTGCCATGCGGTCCTGCGTGTACGCGCGGTACATGTAGTCGCGCTCCTCGTCGGTGACCATCTCGAGGGTCAGCTCGTCGTGGTTGCGCAGGAACAGCGCCCACTGCGCGCTTTCGGGGATGGCGGGGGTCTGCGCCAGGATGTCGACGATCGGGAAGCGATCCTCCATTCGGATCGACATGAACAGACGAGGCATGAGCGGGAAGTGGAACGACATGTTGCACTCGTCGCCCTGGCCGAAATATGCGACCGAGTCCTCCGGCCACTGGTTCGCCTCGGCGAGGAGCATGCGGTTCGGATACTTGGTGTCGACGTGCTGGCGCATCTCGCGCAGGAACTTGTGGGTCTCGGGCAGGTTCTCGCAGTTGCTCCCTTCGCGCTCATACAGGTAGGGGATCGCGTCGAGGCGCACGCCGTCGATCCCGAGGTCGAGCCAGAAGTCGAGAGCCTTGAGGATGGCGTCCTTGACCTTTGGGTTCTCGAAGTTCAGGTCGGGCTGGTGGGAGTAGAACCGGTGCCAGTAATAGGCCCCGGCGACGTGATCCCAGGTCCAGTTGGAGACCTCGAAGTCCTTGAAGATGATGCGCGCGTCCTGGTACTTCTGGTTGGTGTCGCTCCACACGTAGAAGTCCCGCGCCGCGCTCCCGGGCCTCGCCCGCCGCGCGCGCTGGAACCACGGGTGCTGGTCAGAGGTGTGGTTGCACACCAGCTCCGTGATGACCCTGATGCCGCGGCGGTGCGCTTCCCTGACGAAAGCGCTGACGTCGCTAAGCGTCCCGAACATCGGGTTGACACTGTCGTAGTCGGCGATGTCGTAGCCGTCGTCGCGCAGCGGCGAGGGGTAGAACGGGAGCAGCCAGACCGCGTTGACGCCAAGGTCCTGCAGGTAGGGAAGCTTGTCGAGCAGGCCCCGAAAGTCACCGCTGCCGTCGCCGTTGCTGTCGCTGAACGCGCGCACGTGCACCTCGTAGATGAGGGCGTCCTTGTACCAGAGTGGATCGTCCTCGAGACGGAGGCTTTCGACCTTGCGCCGCTTGGTGGTCGACTGGATCACAAGAAGTACTCGAAATCGTGTTCGCGCCGCACCGGGCGCCGGAATCGGAAGATCTGCGCCGGCATGGAGTGCGGATTTATCTCAACGTAGTTGCGCGGGCCGTTCCACAGGTAGTGTGCGCCGCTCAACAATTCGTGCGCCTGGTACGGCCGCTCGGTCTCGATTCCGAACTCACCGAGCGGCAAGGTCACCATGCCGGTCTGGGTGTGGTGCGGGTCGACGTTGACCACGGTCAGGAGAACGTCGGCGTGGTCCGACGTGCTCTTGGTGTAGGCCAGCAGCTGGTCGTTCTCCGTGGGGTGAAAGCGCAAGCCACGGTCGGTCTGCAGCGCGGGGTTCTCGCGCCGGATCTCGTTGACCAGGGTGATCAGCTCGCGCAGGTTGTCCGGATCTTCGCGGTCCCATGACCTGAGCTGGTACTTCTCAGAATCGAGGTACTCCTCAGAGCCCTGCTCCCTCGCGCGGCCCTCGCACAGCTCGAAAGCCGGGCCGTAGATGCCGTAGCTGGCGCCCAGCGTGGCCGCCAGCACGAGCCTTGCCATGAATGCAGGACGCCCCCCGGTCTGGAGATACTCCGTCAGGATGTCGGGGGTGTTCGGCCACAGGTTTGGACGGAAGAACTCCCGGATCGGTGGCCTGGCGAGCTCGGTGAAGTACTGGTACAGCTCCGGCGCGGTGTTGCGCCAGGCGAAGTAGGTATAGGACTGGCTGAAACCGAGCTTGGCCAGGCGGAACATCACCTTGGGTCGCGTGAAAGCCTCGGCCAGGAAGAGAACCTCGGGGTGTTCGCGCTTGACCTCGCCGATCAGCCACTCCCAGAAAGCGAATGGCTTGGTGTGCGGGTTGTCGACCCGGAAGATCCGAACGCCCTGGTCGATCCAGAACACGACGATCGACAGCAGCTCGGCCCAGAGCTCGCGCCACTGCTCCGATTCGAAATCGAATGGAAAGATGTCCTCGTATTTCTTGGGTGGATTCTCGGCGTACTGGATCGTGCCGTCGGGCCGATGCCTGAACCATTCGGGATGTTCTCGCGTGTACGGATGGTCGGGCGAGCACTGGAATGCGAGGTCGAACGCCATCTCGAGGCCGTGCTCGGCCGCGACTCGGACCAGGCGTCGAAAGTCCTCCAGCGAGCCCAGGTCGGGGTTCACGGATTTGTGCCCGCCCAGCTCAGATCCGATCGCCCATGGGCTGCCGGGCTCGCCACGTGCGGCCTTCTTGTTGTTGGCGCCTTTGCGCTGAGTGCTTCCGATCGGGTGGATGGGGGGTAGGTAAAGCACGTCGAACCCCATGCCGGAGATCTCGGGGAGGCGCTCCTCGACATCGCGGAACCTCCCATTGGCGCCGGGCTTTCCGGCCGACCGCGGGAACAGCTCGTACCACGCGCTGAACCGCGCCTTCACCGGCTCGACCTCGACCACGAGCTCTCGCGGGTAGCGCACGGCCAAGCTGCGGTCCGGGTAACGCCGCATCAAGGCTGCGAGGCCTGCGTCAAGCGCTGCGGCCGCGGCGCCGCGTCCCTTGCGCAGCGACTCGGCGTGCGCCCGCAAGCTCGTCCCCTCGACCGGGTCGCCCGCGCGCATGGCAGCTGCCCCCACCATCCGCGCCCCGACCTCGAGCTCGGAAGCCAGCTCCTGGCCGGCCTCGACTCGCTTCGCGAACCGGCGCTTCCAGGTTTCGAAGTGATCGACCCAGCCCTCGACGGTGAAGCAGTACCGCCCCAGCTCGGTGACGGTGAACTCGCCCCGCCAGCGGTCGTTCACCAGGGAGCTCATGGGGGTCTCGACCCAGGCCTCAGTCCCCGCGCGCCTGTACAGCGCCACCGCCGCCATGGCGTCGTGCCCGTCGGCGAAGACGTCGGCTTCGACGGTCACAGTCTCGCCCGTGACCCGCTTGGCTGGAAAGCGGCCGCCGTCGATCTCGGGCATCACCGATTCGATCACCACTCGCGTCCGCCCGTCGGGCGAGCCGCCCGGTGTCGTCGGCGGCTGGGCGGCCTGGTCGCCCAGCAGTCTCTTCACCGGTACTCGGGCCACATGTCCATCGTGCCATGATTTGCCGGGGTGCTGAGATCCATAGACCCGGCCACCGGCCGAGAGCTCGCCTCTTTCGCGGAGCTGGACGAGGCCGGAGTCGAGGCCGCAATTGGCCGAGCGTGGGCGACCCGACACCCGTGGCGTGACGTCGGGCTCGAGGCGCGCGCAGAGTTGATGCGCTCCGTCGCCGGCGTGCTGCGCGCCGACAAAGCGCGGTTTGCGACCCTTCTGACGTCGGAGATGGGCAAGCCGATCGTGGAGGCCGAGGCCGAGATCGAGAAGTGCGCCTGGACGGCCACGTGGATCGCCGACAACGTCGCGCGGCTCCTGGCGGACGAGCCTGTCGAGAGCACCGCAACCCGCAGCTACGTTCGCTTCCAGCCCGTCGGGGTCGTGCTAGCAGTCATGCCGTGGAACTTCCCTTTCTGGCAGGCGTTCCGCGCTGCGCTGCCGGCCTTGAGCGCCGGCAACGTGATGCTGCTCAAGCACTCGTCCAACGTCCCCCAGTCGGCCCTGGCCATCGAGGAGGTCTTCCGCGAGGCAGGCGTGCCTGAAGGAGTCTTCCAGACCCTGCTCATCGGCTCGGGCGCCGTGGAACGGATCATCGCCGACCACCGCGTCGCGGCCGTCACGCTCACCGGTTCCGACACCGCCGGCGCGCTGGTCGCGGCCAGCGCCGGCAAGGCCCTCAAGAAGGCGGTTCTCGAGCTCGGCGGCTCGGACCCGTTCATCGTGCTGGCCGACGCCGACCTCAACGCGGCCGCCACCGTCGCGTGCCGCGCCCGCAACCAGAACAACGGGCAGAGCTGCATCGCGGCCAAGCGGTTCATCGTCGAGGAGGCTGTGGCGGATGAGTTCGAGCAGCGGTTTGCTGCCGCGGTGGCCGCCCTCAAGGTCGGCGACCCGATGGATCGAGGCAACCAGGTCGGACCGCTCGCCCGCGGTGACCTGGTCGACGACCTCGAGCGGCAGGTCGGTGAGTCGCTGCGCCTCGGAGCGCGGGCGCTCACGGGTGGGAAGCGGATCAAGGGCGATGGCTATTTCTTCGAGCCCACCGTGCTCACCAACGTGAGGCCGGGCATGCCTGCCTACCACGAGGAGACCTTCGGCCCAGTGGCCGCGGTGATCCGGGTCAAGGATGCGGAGGACGCGCTCCGGGTCGCCAACGACTCGGAGTTCGGGCTTGGCTCAAGCATCTGGACCGCGGACGTCGCGCGGGCGCAGAAGCTGGCCGAGCGGGTCGAGGCGGGACAGGTCTTCGTCAACGGCATGGTGGCCTCCGATGCGAGGCTTCCGTTCGGCGGCGTCAAGAGGTCCGGCTATGGACGCGAGCTATCCGCTTACGGGATCAAGGAGTTCACCAACATCCAGACGATCTGGGTCGGGCCGGTCAAGTCCGACGGCGCCAAGGCCGCCCCTCCCCCTCGCTCGGAGTAGCGGTCCAGGAGTCGCGGCGCGCTCCGGCCAGCCCCGGCCGTCAGGACTGCGGCGCACCCAGCGGCTGAGCGGACAGCGGGGTCACCGGGACGCCGGGCATTTTCTTGCTCTTGAGGAAGTTCCGCGCCAGCACCGAGTAGCTCTCGCGCAGGGCCAGCTCAGGGTCCAGCCCGAGGCTTCGCGCCATCTCCGGCAGGACGGCCGCCGGACCCTCGAGCTCGACGAACCAACCGAACTCCAGGACGTCGAGCGTGGCCGCGACGCCGTCGAGCATCCACATCGCGCGGCGCTTGGGATAGGACCATGCAACCTGGAAGCCGAGCTGGGTCAGCAGGTCCAGGGTCGCATGGGCGTCCGACACCGCGATCTCGGTCTCCTCACGGATCTTGACCCGGCCCTCGAACCGGGCGGGACCTTTGGCGGTCAGGTAGCCCCGCGGGCCGCCGTCCAGCACCCGCAGGCGCAGCGTGGTCTGGCGAGTCGACTTGCCCGGCCCGTTGAGGCGGTAGTTCTCTTCGCGGTAGCTCCCCTCGAGATGAGCGCCCCGCTGCCGCAACATCGCGCGGAGCCTGGCGTGGTCGCGAGGGCCGGAGACGCGGAACTTGAGCTCGGACTCGACGCTGCGGTCACGCAGAGGGCGACGCGTTCGAGGCCGGGCCATCGGTGCAGGGAGGGTAACGCTTATGGCGTTGTCGGTTTCGTGATCTGGTACAGGGAGCTGACCACCGCAGTGCATTCATCCTCGACGTAGTCGAGACCTGCGGCCTGCGCGATGCGTCTGGCCTCGTCCGATCGGATGTTCAGCTGCAGCCACAACGCTGCCGCGCCCACCGCCACCGCCTGCCGGGCGATCTCGGGCGCATCGGCGGCCGGCCTGAACACGTCCACGAGGTCGATCTTTTCGGGCACCTCCAGCAAGGAGCGGTAAACGCGCTCGCCGAACAGCTCCTCGGCAAACGGGTTGATCGGGATGACGCGGAAGCCGCGGCGCTGCAGTCCCAACGGCACCGACCCCCCGGCTTTGTCCGGGTCCCGTGATGCGCCGACCACGGCGATCGTCCTGCTCCTTTCAAGCACCTCGTGCGAGCTCAGTCCCACGTCAACCCCAAGCGCACCAGGCGCTCGGTTATTCCTCGACGACCGGACTAGGCGGCTTCGGTCTTGGCCGCCGACGCGGGCTCGAGCGCGAACCCGAGCACCTCTTCGACCCGGCTGGCGAGGTGGAACGCCATCGACTCGCGCACGCTTTGCGGCACGTCGTCGAGGTCCTTCTCGTTGCGCTTCGGGAGGATGACCTCTTTCAGCCCCATGCGATGAGCGGCCAGCACCTTCTGCTTGACGCCGCCGATCGGCAGCACCAGGCCCTGCAGCGTCACCTCGCCGGTCATGCCGACCGTGCTGCGCACGGGCCGTCCGGTGAGTAGGCTCACGATCGCGGTGGTCATCGTGACGCCGGCAGACGGGCCGTCCTTGGGCACGGCGCCCTCGGGCACGTGGATGTGGAATGACTTGTTGGCGTCGTTGTCATCGATGTTCAGCTCGTGCGCGTGTGAGCGGACGAAGGACAGCGCGATCTGCGCGGATTCCTTCATCACGTCGCCGAGCTGCCCGGTCAGGATGAGCGAGCTGCCGTGACCGTTGCCGGCGGTCGCTGTCGCTTCAACGAAAAGCACGTCGCCACCTGTGCCGGTCACGGCCAGGCCCGTGGCGACACCCGCCACAGCGGTGCGCTCCGCGACCTCGTTGTCGAACTTCGGCTTGCCCAGGAACTCCCGGACGCGATCGGGGGTGATGGCCACTGGCGGGGCGAGCTCGGCCTTGGCGATCTTGGTCGCCACCTTGCGCGTGATCTTGCCCAGCTCTCGCTCGAGGTTGCGCACGCCCGCCTCGCGGGTGTGGTCGGTGATGACCTTCATGATCGCGTCGTCGGACACGGTGACCTCTTCGGGCTTCAGCCCGACCTGCTTCACCTGGCGGGGCAGCAGGTGGTCGCGCGCGATGGCGACCTTCTCCTCCTCGGTGTAGCCGTCGAGGCGGATCAGCTCCATGCGGTCGAGCAGCGGTGCGGGGATCGTCTCCGCCACGTTGGCCGTCGGGATGAACAGCACCTCGGAGAGGTCGAGGTCGACCTCGAGGTAGTGGTCTCGGAAGGTGTGGTTCTGCGCGGGGTCGAGCACCTCGAGCAGGGCCGCCGACGGGTCGCCGCGCCAATCGCTGCCGACCTTGTCGATCTCGTCCAGCATGATCACCGGGTTTTTGGTCCCGGCATCCTTCAGGGCGCGCACGATGCGGCCCGGCAGGGCGCCGACGTAGGTGCGCCGGTGGCCGCGGATGTCGGCCTCGTCACGGATGCCGCCCAGCGACACGCGCGTGAACTTGCGCCCCAGCGCCCTGGCGACCGACTCGCCCAGCGAGGTCTTGCCTACTCCCGGGGGACCGACCAGCGTGATGATCGCGCCGGAGCCGCGTCCGCCGAGCACTCCAAGCCCACGCTCGCTGCGAAGCTTGCGCACTGCGAGGAACTCGATGATGCGGTCCTTGACGTCGGCGAGCCCGGTGTGGTCTTCGTCGAGGATGCGGCGCGCCTCGCCCAGGTCGAAGTTGTCCTCCGAGCGTACGTTCCAGGGGATGTCAAGCATCCAGTCCAGATAGGTGCGGATCCAGCCGTACTCGGGGTTCTGCTCGCTGGTGCGCTCCAGGCGGTCGAGCTCCCGGTTGACCTCGGTGAGCACGGTTTCGGGCATGACGGCCTTGGCCACCCTCTCGCGGTAGGTGGACACCACGTCGCTCTGCCCTTCGTTGAGCTGCTTCTTGATCGCCTCGAGCTGCTGGCGGAGCAGGAACTCGCGCTGGGTCTTCTCCATCCCTTCGGCGACGTCGGAGCGGATCTTCTCCTTGAGCGAGGCATCGGCGAGGATGCCCTTCGTCCAGGCGATCAGCCGCGTCAGGCGCTGCTCCAGGTCGACCGTCTCGAGGACCTCGAGCTTCTGCTCGAGCGAGAGGTCGGGCGAGTAGCCGGCCAGGTCGGCCAGGTGGCCGGGGGTCTTGGCGGCGCGAAGGAACTGGACGACCTGCGGGACGCCGCGCGACTCGACCAGGTTCTCGAGCAGGGCGCGATACTCGCGCGAGAGCTCCACCGACGCTTCCGTGGGCGGCTCGGGGTCCAAGACGGGGTCGGCCTTGACCCACAGCGCGCCGCCGATGTCGGCCTGGCCACTGCCCAGCCGAGCGCGGTACTCGCCCCGGATGATGAACGCCTCGGCGCCGGTCGGCAGGTCCGCGGACTCACCCAGGCGGCCGACGGTGCCGATGGCTCCGAACTTGCCCTCGACTCGGGGCACCAGGAGGATCAGCCGGCTGCCCTGTCGGGCGGCCTCGATGGCGGCTTTCTGGTCATCGCCCTCGACAGCGAGGGTGACGGTCATGTGGGGGAGGACGACGACGTCGTCCATCGGAAGGACGGGCAGGAGCTCTGATTTTGGTGTTGCCATCTGTATGGAGAACGTTTACCCAGGCTGGGCGATTCCCAATCCTGGGATGCGTCGGCCGAATCAGACCCGGGCGCTGTTCCCCGAAGCGGCTCCCCGGCGGGAGATCGCGTCGATCGTCACGGCGGCCAGTAGCACCAGGCCGGTGACGATGAAGATCCTCTGGACGTCGAGGCCCTGGAGGTACATGCCGTTGTAGATCCCCCCGATCACCAGGCCGCCCAGGACCCCGTGCATCGCCTTGCCTCGGCCCCCGAACAAGCTCGTCCCACCGATCACAGCGGCGGCGACCGCGAACAGGACGAGCTGGCCGCCCTGGACGTTGTTCGACATTCCGCCGATGTATGAGGCGTACAGGAGGCCGCCGATCCCGGCCGTGAAACCGCACAGCGCGAAAGCGACGGTTCGGATCGTGGCCAGGTTGATGCCTGCGCGGCGCGCAGCTTCCGGGTTGCCCCCGACGGCGTAGACGTAGCGACCGTATTTGGTCTTCCCCAGCAGAACGGTCCAGGCGGCGAGCACGGCCAGCACGATCGGCACGACCCAGGGCACGCCTTCCAGCGTGCCGAGGTTGGCCCGGTTGATGTTGCAGATGGCGACCACCGTGATGCCTGCGGCCGCGATCACAGCGATCTTGATCACGGTGAGGCTCATGGGCGGGGCAACCAGGCCGCTGCGGCGGCGCCGGCTGTCGGCCATCCAGAAGAGCGCGCCGAGCCCGATCACGATCACCGCCATCCCGATCCAGCTGAGGGTGGGGTCGATGGTGCCCGCCATCAGGTCGTAGAGCACTTTGACGCTGTCGCTCTGCGCCCCAAGGTTCGGAAAACCGGAGAACGGCCCGAGCAAAAGGAGGATCAGCATCACACCGTTGAAGATCAGGTAACCGGCGAGGGTGACGATGAAGGAAGGGATGCCCAGGCGGGTGATGATCGTTCCCTGCACGGCGCCGACGGCCGCGCAGAAGGCGAGAGCCGCCGCGATGGCCGCCCACCATGGCCAGTTGGTGGTCACCGGCTGCACGAGCTGGACCGCAATGACGCCGCCGCAGGCTCCGACGTAACCGATCGAGAGGTCGATCTCGCCCAGCAGGAGGGCGAAGGTCTCGGCCATGGCTAGGACCATGAAGACCGCGCTCTGCTGGAAGAGGTTGACGAGGTTGCCCGCCGAGAGGAACACGTGGTTGGGGCTGATCGCCTGGAACACGACCATGATCGCGACCAGGCCGACCACCACCGGCAACATGCCGCTCTGCCCCGCCCTGGCCCGCGCGACCCAGGCGCGAGCGTACTGGCCGAGCGACTGCGCGAACAGCTCAGGCGGAACGTCGGTCTTCACCGCCTCCACCGCGGCTGTCGGGTCGGGCGGGAGGTCCGGTGCCTCAGCTCGCGCCACTGTTCTTCGCCTCCTTGGCAGTCCGGCTCAGCTTGCCGGTCGTCATGTACTCGACTACGTCCTGGCGGTCGAACGCGGTCACGTTGTCCTGCACCACCATGCGCCCGAGATAGAGCACCGCGATCCGGTCCGCCACCTCGAACACGTCGTTGAGGTTGTGCGAGATGACCATGACTGCGAGGCCCTGGTCGCGCAGGCGGCGCACCAGGTCGAGGACCATCTTGGTCTGGTTGACGCCCAGGGCGGCCGTCGGCTCATCGAGCATGACGAGCTTTGAGTTCCACATCACGGCTTTTGCCACCGCCACGGATTGGCGCTGCCCGCCGGAGAGCGAAGCGACAGGCTGTCGGATCGAACGCACGGTGGTGACCCGCAGGTCCGCGAGCGTCTTGGCCGCCGCGCGCTCCATCGAGTCCTCGTCCAGGAGCCCGTTTCGCAAACGCTCCCGGCCGAGGAACATGTTTTGGACGATGTCGAGGTTGTCGGCCAGGGCGAGGTCCTGGTAGACGGTCTCGATGCCCAGCCGGGACGCGTCCCTGGCGGTGCGGATGTGCACCGGCTGGCCCTCCCAGAAGATCTGCCCGTGGTCCAGCTGGTAGACGCCCGAGATGCACTTGGTGAGGACGGATTTGCCGGCGCCGTTGTCGCCGCAAAGCGCTGTGACGACACCGGAGGGCAGGTCCAGGTCTACCCCGTAGAGGGCCTGGACCGGGCCGAAGTGCTTGTCCAGGCCGCGCACCTTGAGCAGCGGCTCGATGGCGGCGGGCGAGTCTGCCATCGGGTGCGCCACTCAGTACATTCTGCGCTTAGGGAAGTTGATGCCGCCGCGCACTTCGCACGGCGGCATCGGAATGACTTCCTAGGAGATGCCGGCGGCGGTGCAGACGGCTGCTGTCACGGCCTGGCAGAGAGTGGTCTTGTCGACGAAGTTGTCCTTGATCACGGTCGTGGCCATGTTGGCCGAGGTGACCCAGACCGGCGTCAGCAGCGAAGCGGGCTGCTGGGTGCCGGTGACGCCTGACGGAGGCGTCGTGGTCGAGTTGACGAGCGCGGCCGGCGGGGTCAGCCCTGCGCGCAGGATCGTCGCGAGCGCGACCGCATCCTGGGCCTCGAGGTAGACGGCCTTGTAGACCGAGCCGCACTGGTAGCCGGTGAGGATGTTCTCCATGCCCTGCAGCGTGGCATCCTGCCCGGTGGTCGGGATCGTCTTGGGCTTGACGTTCTTCTGCTTCAAGACCTGGATGACGGCGTTGCCGAGACCGTCGTTCGCCTCGATGGTGGCGTTGATCTCGGGGTGGGCGGTGTACTGCTGCTGGAATATGGTCTGGCCCTTGGTGTTGTCCCATCCGGGAGCAACCTGGTCACCCACGAGGGTGTAGCCCTTGCTGTTGGTCTTGCCGACCGTCTCGGGGGTCGTCGTGTCGCCCCAGACGACCTGGTTGTAACCCTGCGCGAAGGACACCGCGTTGGGGTCCGAGTCCTCGCCGCCGTTGAGCGTGAAGACCTTGGGGTTGGAGACGTTCCATGCGCTGATGCAGTCCATGAAGCCCTGGCCGATCAGCTTGCCGACCTGCACGTTGTCAAAGCTCACGTAGTAGGTGTTGGTGCCGGTGAAGGTGGCTCGGTCGTAGCTGATGAGCTTGACGCCCTTCGATGCCGCGAGCGCCTGGATCTGCGAGCCGACGGTGCTGTTGAGCGGGTCCATCACGAGGACGGTCGCGCCCTGCGTGATGTCAGCCTGGGCCTGCGCCAGCTCGGTCGCTTCGTTGCCCTGGGCGTTGTCGATCTTGAACTGGGAGGAGCTGTATCCGGCCATGGTGAACGCCTTGGTCAGGTACGGCTGGTCGAAGTTGACGTAGCGGGTTGACGAAGTCGTGTCCGGAAGGAGCACGCCGACCAAGCCTTTCCCGGCCGAGGTCACGCTAGTCAGCGTGGACATGGGCGTGAAGTTGACGTCGAACGACGAAACGCTGAGGCCGGACGGTACTGTGACGCCCGGCGAGTTCGACGACGTGCCTGAACTGCCGCCGCAGGCCATCAGGGCGAGCCCCACGACCATACCGGCGGGTACGACCTTGACTAATCTCATGCGCACTACCTCTCAGATTCGCTTCCTGCCGCCTTCTTCCCGGTGCTTCCCGGCCCGGGGCGAGAGTGCGCCGGCAGCAGGTTCACTCAGAAACGCCAACTAGAGCATGGCTCAGCTGGGTAGGTTTGTCAAGGCTCCGGTAGCCTGGCTGCTCGAATCTGTTCGCGCTCTTGACAAATGCTCGGATCTGGCCATGCTTCACGTGCCGGGATGGATAAGTACGGAGAGGGAACGCTCGGCTGGCTCAGGGACCGCAACCGCCGCCGTGTGATCGGTGTGCTGAAGGAGCAGGGGCGGGCCAGCCAGGCGGAGATCGCCCGGGCGACCGGCCTCTCGCGCACTACCGTGTCGACCCTGATCGCCGAGATGAAGGATGCCGGCCTGGTTTCAGACGTCGGTGCTCGGTCCGGCAGCGCCCGGGCGGGCCGGCCGGGCGTGCAGCTGGTGCTCCAGAACCCGGCCCAGGCGGTGGTCGGCATCGACTTCGGCCACAGCCACGTCCAGGTCGCGATCGCTGACCTCGCCCACAACGTGCTGGGCGAGCGCCGCTGCGAACTCGACGTCAACCGGCGCGCCCAGGAGGCGCTCGACGCCTCTTCGCGCTTGTTCGACGAGCTGCTCGCCCAAACGGGTGTGGGGCGAGAGAACGTGATCGGGGCCGGCATCGGCATCCCGGGGCCCGTCGACCGGGCCCATGGCACGGCAGGCTCGGCCACGATCCTTCCCGGATGGGTCGGTTTGCAGATCGCCAGCGAGATGCGGGCGCGCCTGGGCCTGCCCGTCGAGATCGAGAATGACGCCAACCTGGGCGCCCTGGCCGAGCTGACCTGGGGCGCCGGCCGCGACTGCACGAACTTCGCCTACATCAAAGCCGCCACCGGGATCGGCGCGGGAATCGTCATCGACGGTCACCTGCTGCGCGGCGCCACCGGGACCGCCGGCGAGATTGGGCACACGACCCTCGACGAGGCGGGCCGTCTGTGCTACTGCGGCAACCGGGGCTGTCTCGAAACCGTGGCGTCAGGACCTGCCATCGTCCAGCTGGTCGGACAGGTGGCAGGCGACAGCTTGAGCCTCTCGCGGATAGTCGAGCTCGCAGGGGAGGGCGATTTGCGCTGCAGGCGTGCGATCGCCGACGCCGGCCGCGAGATCGGGGTTGCCGTCGCCGGGCTCTGCAACCTCATCAACCCGGAGCGTGTGATCGTCGGAGGCTTGCTCAGCCGCACCGGCGAGGTCCTGCTCGACCCACTGCGCGAGTCGATACGGCGCCACTCCGTTCAAGCGGCAGCGCGGTCCGTGGAGGTTTGCCCTGCGGTGTTCGTAGAGAGAGCGGAGCTGCTCGGATCGGTCGCCCTCGCCCTCCACGCGACGAGCGTGGGGCCCGCGTCCGGCTAGGGCGGCCGAGGCTGTCGCGCCATTGAATTTCCGACGCCGACCGGGGGTTTGATGCCAGTGGTGTCACAGCTCGTCGCAGCGCTGATCGGGTTGGTCCTGGTGTTCGTCGCGCTGCGCGACGCTTTCGAGACGATCATTCTGCCGCGGCGCGTGAGGGGCGTTCGCGTGTCGAAGGTCTTCTACCGGCTGACGTGGCGGCCATGGTCGGCGATCGCCCGGCGAATGCCCGCCAGCGACCGGCGCGAGACCTACCTGAGCACTTACGGGCCGATCTCGCTGCTGGTGCTGATCGTGCTCTGGGGCGCGATCCTGATCGCCGGGTTCGCCCTCCTGCTCTGGGCGGCGGGATTCGACGCCTCGCTGTCCAACGTCGACCATCTTTATGTAAGCGGTACGACCTTCACCACCCTGGGCATAGGCGACTTCACGCCGAAGACCGACCTGGCTCGATTCCTCACCGTGGTCGAGGCAGGTACCGGGTTCGGCTTCCTCGCGGTCGTCATCTCGTACCTCCCGGTCCTCTACCAGAGCTTCTCGCGCCGCGAGACCGCGATCTCGATGCTCGACGAGTGGGCCGGGTCGCCGCCCAGCGCAGGCGAGCTGTGGCGCCGCGCCGCGGCAGCGGGCGCGATGGAGGAGCTGAGGCCTCTGATGGCACGCTGGGAGGAATGGACAGCAGAGCTGCTCGAAAGCCATCTGTCCTACCAGGTCCTCAGCTATTTCCGATCGCAGCACGAGAACCAGTCGTGGCTTGCCGCGCTGACGGCGATCATGGACTTCTCCGCGCTGTGGCAGGCGGCCAAGGCCGAAGGCAAGACGTGGCAGGCGCGCCGCGTGTACGCCATCGGGAGGCACGCGCTCGGCGACCTCAGCCAGGTCCTGCGCGCGGCGCCGAGATTCGATGCTCCCGACCGGCTGTCCGCTGCAGAATTCGAGGCGCTGGTCGGGGTACTGACCGATGCCGGCGTGCGCGTCGACCGTGAGGTTTTCAGGGAGCGCCTGAGCAGCCTGCGCAAGGGGTACGAGCCGTACGCATCCGCCCTGAGCCGCGAACTCTTGATGGACATGCCGCCATGGATCCCGTTGGACGGCCGCAAGGACAACTGGGAGACCACCGCGTGGGAGGGCGCCGCCCCGGGGGCCTCCCTCCACTAGGTCGGGTCGGCGCTCAGAGCACCTTCGAGAGGAACGATCGCGTGCGCTCGTGCTGCGGGTTGGCGAGCACGTCGCGGGGTGCGCCCTGCTCGACGATGATGCCGGAATCCATGAACACGAGGTTGTCGCCGACCTCGCGGGCAAAGCCCATCTCGTGGGTCACCACGATCATCGTCATGCCGTCTTGCGCGAGGCCGCGCATGACGTCGAGCACTTCGCCCACGAGCTCCGGGTCGAGCGCGGAAGTGGGCTCGTCGAAGAGCATCAGCTTGGGCTGCATGGCCAGGGCCCGGGCGATGGCCACCCGCTGTTGCTGCCCTCCCGACAGCTGGTTGGGATACGCATCCACCTTCTCGGTGAGGCCGACGCGCTCGAGCAGCGCGCGAGCTCGCGCCGCCGCGCTCGCGCGTCCTTCCTTCTTGACGCGGACGGGTGCCTCGACCACGTTTTCCAGCGCTGTCATGTGCGGGAACAGGTTGAAGCGCTGAAAGACCATCCCGATCTCGGACCGTTTGCGGCACACCTCTCGGTCGGGCAGCTCGTACAGCCTGTTGTTGCGCTCCCGGTAACCGACCAGCTCGCCGTCGACCGACAGGCGTCCGGCGTCGATCTTTTCCAGGTGGTTGATGCAGCGAAGGAACGTGCTCTTGCCCGAACCAGACGGGCCGATGATGCACATCACCTCTTTCGGTAGGACCTCGAGGTCGATTCCGCGCAGGACTTCAAGCCGGCCGTAGTTCTTGTACACCGTCTCGGCCTTGACCATGGGAGCCGCAGCCATCAGTGGCGCCCGCTGTTGATGGGCGGCGCAAGAGCGGTCCCTGGCGGTGGCGCATGAAAGGTGAACAGCATCTGCCGGAAGCGCCGGAAAGGCGTCGGCGGCAGCTCGCGCTGCGAGCCCCGACCGAAATGTCGCTCGAGGTAGAACTGTCCGACCGTCAGGATCGACGTCATCGCCAGGTACCAGATGCTGATCACGATGAGCAGCTCGACGACGGCGAAATTGGCACTCGAAATCTGCCCGGCGCGGGTGAAGAGTTCGGGCACCGTTGCGACAAAGGCGAGTGAGGTGGTCTTGAGCATGGAGATGGTTTCGTTACCGGTGGGTGGGATGATCACGCGCATCGCTTGTGGGAGGACGATGCGCTGCATGACCTGCAGGCGTGTCATACCGAGAGCTTGCGCGGCCTCCGCCTGGCCCACCTCTACCGAGATGATGCCGGCCCGCACGATCTCGGCCATGTAGGCGGCCTCGTTGAAGCCGAGCCCGAAGATTGCGGCCATCAGGGGCGTGATCAGCCAATTCGTGCTTGCCTGCAACCCGATCTGAGTGCCTGGTATGCCAATCCCCATGTGGGGCAGCACGAGGGCGAGGTTGTACCAGAAGAAGATCTGGACCAGGACCGGGGTGCCGCGAAAGAACCAGATGTAGAACCAGCTCAACCAGGACATCACGGGGTTGGGGGAAAGCCTCATAACGGCGAGGACGACGCCTAGCGCAATGCCGATGGCCATGGCGGTGACCGTGAGCTCGAGGGTCAGGACGGCCCCTTCGAGGATCAACCTTCCGAACAGGTAGCGTGAGACGAATTCCCAGCGCATGTGCGGGGCGGTGATCACCGTGTAGACGGCGTCGGCGACGACCGCGAACACCACGACGGCCGACACCCACCGCCACGGGTGCCGAACGGGGATCGCCTTGATCGCCTCCGGCCGCCGTCCGGCTTGGGAGCCGGCTGCCGGCGGGCCCGAGGCGATGTCGGTCAATTCGATCCTTGGCTGCTTACCTCAGTACGACGGGACGCAGGTCGGCCCGATCGAGTTGTTGCTGTTCAGGGCCACATCGGAGCTGGCGATCGCGCCGTCGGCGACGCCCCACTGGTTGAGGACCGACTTGTAATAGCCGTTGTTGTCGATGAGGTACTTCAGCGCGTCGGTGATCGGCTGCTCGAGCGGGCTTCCCTTGACGACCGCGATCCCATAGGGAGAGACGCTGCATGCCTGCCCGCCGATCTTCAGCTGGCCGTTGGACTGCTTGACCTGGTAGTCGGCGACAGGCTGGTCGAGCCAGCCGAAGTCCGCCCGCCCGGACAGCAGGGCAGAGTTGGCCTCGGTCTGCGTGCCGAAGCTCAGCACCTTGATCGGCTGCTTGCCGGCGCTCTTGCAGTTGTCCGCATCGCCTTGGATAGGCGTGCCGCCCACCTCCTGTCCCATGTAGCCCCACGCGTCGGATTCTTCCGTGGTGCCGGACTCAACCGCGACATTGTGCCCGCACATATCCGCGGCGGTGCTGATCGTCGGGCCGCCGACCTTGACCAGCCAGGACTCACCGGCCTGGTAGTACGTGATGAAGTCGATGCCGCCGTCTTCACGCTTCTGCGTTGGCGTCCAGCTGGAGATGCTTAGCAGGTAGCGAGGTTTGTCGCCGCCCGCGACCTCGCTCGGGGTGCTGGCCTTGAGCTGGGCGATGATGTCGTCGAAGGTCACGTTGTTGAACGTGCACGCGACGCCCATGACCTTGCAGATCGCCTGACCGAGGTCGATGTCCCAGCCCTGGAGCGCGCCGGTGTCCGGATTGACGAACTCGTTGGGGGCGTAGGTGGCGTCCGTCGCGATTTGGAACGGCGCCAGCGATTTCATGGTGGCCGGGACCTCCGAAGCGATGCTCGCCACGGTGCCCGGGCCCGAAGGGCTGGGTGAGGTCGTGGCGGTCGAACCGCCTCCCCCGCAGGCTCCCACCAGGAGCGCCACTCCGATCACCAGAACCTGCTTTTTCATCTGCATCTCCTCGGGACGTTACGAATCGGTTATCAGCCACCTCCTATTATCGAGAACCGTGAGCAGAAGGCGGGTTTGGTTTGCGCTGCTGGGACTGGCCGTCCTGGCCTCGCAGGCCGGACATCTGCTGGCTTATCAGCTTCGCTACGGCGCCGCCGCTCAGCATCTTCAGGGCTCAGGCGCCCACGCTTATTTCCCCACGCTCGCCAAGACAGGCCTCGGAATGCTCGCGGCCTTGACTGTCAGCGGCCTCTTCGTGGTCGGGTTTGCCCGCATCGTCGGCGGTCGCGCGCTCGACCGGGAATCAACGGCTCTTCCCTACCTGCGGTTGGTGGCGACCATGTACACGATCGAGCTGGGGATCTTCGTCGCCCAGGAGCTGGGCGAGTCGGCCGTCGCCGGCACACCCGCGCCGTCGCTCACGGTCCTGTTCCTCTGGGGCACGTTGGGACAGCTTCCCATCGCCGCGCTTGCGGCCGCCGGCCTGCGGTGGCTGCTGGTCCGTTTTCGTTCGGCGGTCCAGGAGCTCGGCGCCGCCCTAGGGCCGGTGCGGTTCGACGCCACGTTCGCCCCATTGCCTCAGCTCATCGCGACCGGATCCCACCCGGCGCTGATTCAGTCCAGTGGCGAGAGGGCGTCCCTTGCCGAGCGCGGACCCCCTTCTCCACTGCGCTTCAGCTCCAGCTGATCGCAAGCGCGCCGCTGCGCGCACACCAATAGAAGGAGGAGGCCAATGAGCCGAACTCGCGTTTTGATCCTCGCCGTCGTGCTCGTACTTTTCGCCGCGGCCGGCGGAGTGCTGATCGCGTTCAGCGGCCATGGTGGAGGCCAGAACCTGACCTTCAACGTCACCGTGACCGGCGCCACCAAGATGTCGCCGAGCACTCTCAGTGCCCATCAGAACGACACCGTGACCATCGACATGACAAGTGACACGACGGGCGAGGTGCATCTGCACGGTTACGACATCGCATTCGACACCAAAGCCGGACAGGTCGTCACCCATACCTTCAAAGCAAACACGACATGCACGTGCGACATCGAGTGGGAGAGCACGAGCACGCCGCTGGGCGCGCTGGTCGTGAGCCCGTGATGCCCGCCGCCGGGATCTTTCTGCACGGTTTCGGGCAGCGCTACGACCTGCCCATCTCCTTGACGTTGTACCTCTTTGCCGCCGGGGGCGTCGTCTTGCTCTCTTTCGTGCTGGTGGTGCTGTTCGCAGGCGACCAGGTGGGGGCCAAGGCCCTGGAGTACCCGCGGCGCAACCTGCCGTTCCTCGTTCCGATTGCTCGCTCGCCCTGGCCGCGAGCCGTCGGCGGCTTGATCGGCGTGCTGGCGCTGCTCGCGGTCGCCATCACGGGCTGGCTCGGATCAACCAACCCGTACTACAACCCGGCCGAGTACATCACCTGGATTTATTTCTGGGCCGCGACCGTGATCGTGAGCGGGGTCGTCGGCAATCTCTGGTACCTGCTCAACCCGTGGGCGGCGATTTACGACGCGGTCGCGAAGTTCGTCCGGCCGAGGCCCGTTCTCACGCTGCCGGCCGTCGGCGTCTGGCCGGCTGCGGCCGTGTACCTCTCCTTCGCATGCCTGGAGCTCACGAGCGGCCTGGCCAACCGGCCCTCGATCGTGGCCACCGCCGCCGCCGTGTATTCGGTGATCACGCTGGCCGGCATGTTCCTTTTCGGGCGCGACGCATGGCTGCAAAGCTGTGAAGGGTTCACCGTCCTGTTCGACATCGTCGGACGGTTCGCCCCGGTCGAGGCGGAGCGCGACGGGAACGGGCGGGTCACCGCGGTCGACCTGCGACCATGGGGGGTCGGGCTGCTCAAGCCGGGTCCGAGCGGTTGGGACCGCGTGGTCTTCGTCATCTTGATGCTGAGCAGCCTCGCCTTCGACGGCATTCTCGCCACGCAGCCCTGGCAGGACTTCACCATATCCCTGGAGCCCTTATGGCTGCCCATGGGCCCGTTTGGCTCCTTTTTCGTCCGTACCCTGGGGCTGCTTCTGCTCACGTGCGCCTTCATCCTGGTCTTCGTCGCGTTCATGGAGATGGTCATCTACCTCGGCAAGCGCCGAGTCGACGTGAAAGCCACCGTTTCCGCGTTTGCGCTGACACTCGTCCCGATCGCCCTGGTCTACAACGCAGCGCACAACTACAGCTACGTCCTGGTGCAATCCCAGGCGCTGATCCCGCTGCTCAACGATCCGCTGGCGAAAGGCTGGCACCTGTGGCCCGCCGTGGCGAACCTGAAGCCCAGCTTCGCGCTGGCCCAGGCCTCGACCGTCTGGTACGCGCAGATCGTCCTGATCGTTCTGGGCCACGTGGTGGCCGTCTACCTCTCGCACCTTCGGGCCGGAGAGCGTTTTCGCACCACTCAGCGCGCGCTTCTCAGCCAGTACCCCATGCTGTTGCTGATGGTGATGTACACGATGACGAGCCTTTGGATCCTGGCCCAGCCGATTACCAACGGGGCTTGATGAGCAGGCAACCGGCGACCAAGCACCCAAGACCGATGCGAAAGCCGGTTTCTCGTACTCCTGCCTGGGTGACGCCGGTAGGGGTGGTGGCCGCGGTTGCCCTCATAGTTGGGGGATTCCTGCTGGTCCGCTGGTACACGACGCCGCAGGCGGCGCCGCCTCTGACGCCGGATGCTTCGCAGCTCGTCGTCGATTCTCTCGCCAGCCTTCCGGCCACGGAGCTCGACTCGATCGGACTGGGCTCCGCGAACAACTTGATCAAGCCAGTGTCCGGACCGGCGCTGACGGGTCCGTCCGGAAAGCCCCTCGTCTTCTACTTCGGCGCCGAGTACTGTCCTTATTGCGGAGCGGAGAGGTGGCCGATCATCGTGGCCCTGTCGCGATTCGGGACGTTTTCCGGCCTTAAGACCACCAGTTCGTCATCGACGGACATCTATCCGAACACGCCGACATTCACCTTTCATGGCGGCACCTACACAAGCCAGTACATCGACTTTCAAGCAGTCGAGACGAGTGATCGAAACCAGAATGCGCTAGAGACGCCCACCGCTTCCCAGCAAGCGCTCGTGAACCAATACGACACGAGCGGCTCGATTCCTTTCGTCGACCTGGGGAACCGCTACGCCTTCGCCGGAGCTATGTACCTGCCGGACGTCCTGGCCGGGATGAGCTGGCAGGCTGTCGCCGGCTCGCTCACCCAACCCGACACGACCCAGGCCAAAGCAGTGCTCGGGTCGGCCAACCTGATCACCGCGGCCGTCTGCCGCATGACGGCCGACCAGCCCTCGAGCGTCTGCACGACCTCCTCGATCCAGGCCATCGAGAAGAAGCTGGGCTAGGACACGCAGTGAGGCTGCAGCTGCTCGCGCTTTTGGCCTCCGTGGCCGGCGCGGGCGTATCGATCTATCTCACCGCCGTCCATTTCGTGGGCATCCCGCTCGCGTGCCCGACGAACGCTGCGATCAATTGCGAGGAGGTGCTCTCGAGCTCGTATGCCGTGGTCTTCGGGTCAAGTGTGCCCACGTCGGCGGCGGGGATCATCTGGTTCGCCGTGAGCGCGGCCCTTGCCGCCCTCGTCCTGATAAGCCGATCGGCGGTCTGGTCGAGGCTGCAGCTGGGCTGGTCTGCGATCGGCCTTGCAACGGTGATCTTCCTGGTGTATCTCGAGATCGTCAGGCTCGGCGTCATTTGCGTCTGGTGCTCGGTCGCGCACGCGCTGGTCCTTCTCATCTTCCTGGTCGCCCTTCCAAGGCAGCAGGAAGGCAGGGTGGGCGCGTGATCGGATGGCCGTTCGATCCCACCGTGTACGCGGGGCTGGTGGCCCTCTGCATCGGATATGCCTGGCTTGCGCGGGCTGCCGGCGATACCCAGCACCACCACCGGGTCTATTTCGCGCTCGGCGTGATCACCCTTTGGGTCGCCCTCGAGTCGCCGGTGGACACCATCAGCGACCAGTACCTCGACAGCGTCCACATGCTGCAGCACGTCCTGCTCGGTTTCGTCGCGCCCCCGCTGGTGCTGCTCGGCCTGTCACCGCGTATGGCGGGAAGCCTTGTAAGGGTGCCGGGGTTGCGCGCGGTCACCGAGCCGATCCCCGCACAGCTCATCGCCGGGATCGTGATGGTCGGTTGGCACATACCGGTCCTATATGACGCCACGCTTTACAACGAAGGCCTTCACATCTTCGAGCACCTGACCTTCATCGCGGGCGGGATCGTGCTCTACTGGCCGCTGCTGGACGCGACGTCTGCGTACGCTCACTGGCAGCTGTCACCAGGCGTGGGCCTGGTGTACATGCTCTTCGCCACGCTGCCTCAGGATGGCGTGGCGCTGGTGCTGATCTTCTCGCGCGTCCCGTTCTATGAGTTCTACGTCCACGTGCCGCGCTTGATCCCGGGTTTCACTCCGTTGATCGATCAGACCATCGCGGGGGCTGTGTTGATGATCCTGGGCAAAGCCACTCTGGCACTGGCGGCATTGGTGGTCTTCTTTCGCTGGTTCGGCGCCGAGCAGCGGGCGGACCAGGCCCATCCGGTCACGAGCGGTCTGTGACTGCCGTCACTCCTAGCTGAGGCAGGCGCGGCCTGAGCAGTCTCCGGCCAGCCACCGATCCAGCTCCGGGGTCAGCGTCTGGCTCTGAGCTCCCCTGGCCAGCACCAGCGTGAGGCCCTTGGCGCAGGCGACCCCATAACCGCCGGCCAGCGAGCTCCGCGTTATGTCGCGAAGTTGATTCTGTTCTCCGGCGTAGAAGCTGTTGTAGGTCGTCGGGTCGATGGCGATGTAGTCGGCGTCGTGGCGCTGGGTGATCACGTAGATCTCGTAACGATGGGAGAGATGGGGCACCAGGGTGTTGGACGCGGCCACGCTCGCGTTGGCTGGAATCGCCTTCAGGCACGATTCGATCTGGGCGGCGCGGCCGTCCGAGATGTAGGTGCCGAGCTCGTCGAGCGGCCTGATCGGTCCGAACGTGAAGACCGTGCCGGCCACCAGGGCGCCGACAGCCAGGACGATCGGTGCCGCAGACGCGGGCCGTCCGCGCAGCCATGACTTGATCCGGATCGTGGTATCGATCGCCGCGAACGCGAGGATGGGAGCCGGAAGCATCGAATACTGGAAGTGGAAAGACCAGAAATTGGGGGAGGAAGACCAGAAACGTTCGAGGAATGACGGCAGGGCGATGATGGCGATCGGAGAGAGCAGTGGCAGGAATCCCCAGCTCAGAAAGGACCCGATCCAGACCAATGTCTTGTGGATCGGCGTGAAAAGCAGCTGCAGGCTCGACAACGGGTGCAGAAAGACGTGCTCCAGGGAGCTGACCGGCCCGGTTCCCAGGGCGTAGTAGGTCCAGTGGCGGTAGGGCCCACCCGCGAGCGCGGGCATGACCAAGCCGATGAGCAGGGCGAACCAGATCGCGTTGAGCCCCATCAGGACACCGGCGAGGATGGGGCGGCGCTGCACGACCACGATGTACAAGCCCAGCGCGATGAGGGTGAGGGAGACGTCCTCTCGAGTCAGCATCGCCACCACGACAGCCGCCCACAGGAGGCGATTGCGTCGGGTCAGCGTCGCGTAAAGCGCCGTCGACAGCGCGGGGACCGCGAACACGACGTGGTGGAAGTCGTACACGACACCCGCGAGGACGCCCCAGAAGACCAGGTAGCAGGCCAGGAAGGCCAGGCCGGGGATCTCGCCAAGGCGCTCCTCGGCCCACAGGTAGATCGGCCAGCCTGCGGCGGCAAGCAGCACGCCCTGGGCGACGAGCAGCACCCCGGCCGAATCCCAGACCCAGTAGAAAGGTGCCAGCACCATCAGGATCGGATGGAAGTGATCCCCGAGGAGGTTGGGGATCCCAAGGACGGTGTTGGGAATGACCTGCAGCCGGCTGTAGCCCCACACCGTCTGGTCCTGAATCGCGAGGTCGAAGGCGTTGCTCGCGAAGTGGTCGTGACGGTAGAGAGACACCCACGAGTACGCCGCCGCCGCGATGAGGATGAATGCGAAGGCATTGATGCGGGCGGCCGTGACTCGTCTGCGCCGCCCGGCTTCCTTACGATGTTCGCTGCTTGTCAACATCAAACAGCCGCTTGAGCGGGCTCAGCCTGGTCATGCCGGCTCACAACGAATCCGAGAACCTGCGCTGGCTGCTGCCGCATGTCAATGAAGTGCTTCCGCGCATCGCCTCGCGTTTCAACGTGGTCATCGTCGACGACGGGTCGACGGACGGGACCGGAGAGCTCGCCCGGTCGCTGGCCGCCGAGCTCGGCATGGAGCTGCGCGTGATCCGTCACGACAACATGCAAGGTTATGGGTCGGCGGTCGGTGACGGCTTGCGCGCCACGGACCTCGAGTACAGCGCTTTCACCGACGCCGACGGCCAGCTCGACGTCGCCGATCTCGAGCTCCTGGCCCCGCACCTGAAGGAGGCGGACCTGGTCGCGGGATGGCGTCTCACCCGCGAGGACCCGGCATTTCGGTCCGTGATCAGCGGGGTGTTCAACCGTCTCGTCCTGATGACGTTTCGCATCCCCGTGAGGGACGTCAACTGCGCCCTCAAGGTCGTCAGGACCGATATGCTTCGGCGGTTCACGCTGCACTCGCGGAGTGCGCTGATCAACGCCGAGCTGTACTGGAAGGTGCGCAGCCATGGCGGCAAGTTCGTCCAGGTCGGGATTCCACATCATCCGCGGAGAATGGGGCGACGATCGGGCGGACGGCTGATTCCGATTCTTCGCGCGACGAGAGAGCTGGTGCAGATCCGCTTGCGCGGGTCAGACGCTTGAGGTCGCGGCCGGCCTGGCGCTCGCCTTCCGGCGCCGAAGCTTGGGCGTCGCGAAATCGCCGCGGCCGCCGAGGCGCCAGTCGACGCGAGGGTCGAACAGCTCTGGCTTGATGCGCTTCTTGTAGCGCTCCACCATGCCGATCACCCGATCGATCAGCGAGTCTTCGAGGCGGTGCGGAATGAGACCGAGGTCGAGGAGGTGCTGGTGGCGCGCGTTGTAGTAGTGGTTCTCCAGCTCCGTGCGCGGGTTGGGGAGATGCTCGATCTGAGTTTCGAGACCATGGGCTTTCCGCGCCGCCTGAACACGTTCCGCCAGCTCGGACACGCTGAACTGCTCGGTGAACTGGTTGAAGACCCTGAACTCGCCCTTGGCGGCCGGGTTGAGAATCGCGATCTCGATGCAGCGCACGGTGTCGCGAATGTCCAGGAAGCCGCGCGTCTGTCCACCCTTTCCGTAAACCGTCAGGGCGTGCCCAACCGCGGCCTGGGCGCAGAATCGGTTCAGCACGGTGCCCCAGATGTCGTCGTAGTCGAAGCGGGTGCGCAGCTCTGGATGCAGGTCGGTCTCGGGAGTGCCCGAGCCGTATACGACGCCCTGGTTAAGGTCGGTCGCGGTCAGGCCCCACGCGCGGCACGTGAACATGATGTTGTGGCTGTCGTGGACCTTGGACAGGTGATAGAAGGAGCCGGGCTGCTTTGGATACGGCAGACGGTCCTTGCGGCCATTGTGCTCGATCTCGATGAACCCTTCTTCGATGTCGATGTTCGGAGTTCCGTACTCGCCCATCGTGCCGAGCTTGATCAGGTGGCACTCCGGCGCTGATTCGCGAAGCGCAAACAGGAGATTGAGCGTGCCCACCACGTTGTTCACCTGCGTTTCGACCGCGGTGTGGGCGCTGATCATCGAGTAAGGCGCGGAGCGCTGCTCGGCGAAATGGACGATGGCGTCAGGCCGGTGCTCGGCGATGATCGCGGTGACATCGGGCAGCTCACACAGGTCGAGGTGCTGCCACTGGATCTCGCGTCCGGTCACCGACTTCCAACGCTCGACGCGCCGCTTCATGCTTGCGATGGGGACGAGGGACTCGGTGCCGCATATCCGGTCCCATCGCCGCCGGATCAGGTTGTCCGCCGCGATGATCTCGTGGCCCCGGGCCGAGAGATGCATCGCCGTCGGCCAGCCCAGGTATCCGTCGGCGCCGAAGACGATGACCTTCAATCTGATTGCATCCTAATCAATAAGAGACTTCCGATGTCGAGCGGCGAACCACGACCAGGTGAGCGCCAGGCCATCGCCGACCTGGACGCGCGGCGCCCATCCAAACCAGGCTTGTGCTCGTTTCACATCGAGGCATACGCGGCGAACTTCGAACTCTCGCGCAGGCATGAACTCAGTGGTCGCCTCCTGCGCTGACTCGTCAATCAGTCGCTTAACGATTTCATTGATTCGTGTCTCACGCGAGGTGCCGACGTTGACCTCACCGGAGCGCGTGCCGAACAAGGCGGCGACGTTGGCCGACGCAACGTCACCGACATAAGTGAAATCGCGGGTTTGATCGCCATCCCCGAAGACGCGCGGCGGATCTCCATTCAGCAGGCGGTTGCACGTGATCGCCACCACGCCCGCCTCACCGGTCCCGTCCTGTCGCGGGCCATACACGTTTCCGTATCGCAGCGCGACGGTCCCGATGCCGAAGCGGCGCCCGAAGGTAGCCAGGTAAACCTCCTCCGCCCGCTTCGCAGCTCCGTAGGCCGACAGCGGCGCCGGCGCGGATGTCTCGCGAGCCGGCAAGCTCGCCGCATCGCCATAGATGGTTCCCCCGGAGGATGCGGTCACCACGCGACGGGCGCCTGCCTTGACCGCAGCATCGAACAGCGCGACAGTGCTGGCGAGGCTCGCCTTGACGTGAGCCCCCGGGTCGCGCGCGGCCTTCTGGACCCCACCCTTCGATGCGAGGTGCAGCACGGCATCCGGCCGGAACTCTTCGATCGCAGATGCCACCTCGGCGGAGCCACAGTCCGCGGCCAGCGTCTCCACACCCGCAGGCCGCTGCTCTCCGCATGCATGGCTGTGATCGTCGACGACCAGCACTGTCGCCCCGCCCGCCACTAGAAGCTCGACCGTGTGAGATCCGATGAACCCGGCGCCGCCGGTGACGACGACGCGCGCGCCGGCCTTGCGCATTCTTCTCATTCTGGGCGGGCCGGCTCCACCGACGTCATGACGGTGCCATGGCTTTCGAGTGTGACGTAAGCGATCATCCCGGCCAGTGCTTGCGGGATGGTGGCAACCGCGCGCAAGAGCAGCGCAACCGTGGCGGCGAGCGCGAGATTCACACCGTACCCAGCCAGCACGCCGACCACCACCGCATCGGTGGTCCCGATTCCAAAAGGCAGCGTGGACAGGATCCCTACGGCCTGCGACGCGGTGTAAGCCGCAACCGCCTGGGTCATCGGCACGCGATGGTCGAGCCCGGCCAGCAGCAGCCAGAGCTGGACCCCGCTGAGGACGAAGACGACGAGCGTCAGCCCCGAAGCCTGAGCCAGGAGGACGGGGGAGCGAAGCAGGCGCCGAAAGTTGTCGACGACCTCGAGGGCTCCCTCGGAGAAGCGGCTCAAAGGACCCCGCGTCACCTTGGCCAGGACCCACCGCTCGAGGCCGGGGGGGATCTGCTCGAAGACCACTGGGGCGATCGTTGCAGCGCCGAGGCCAATGGCGACACCAAACCAGCCGATCACCCCGTGCCGCGGCAGCGTGATGAGCAGTACTGCCACCGCGAGCATCAAGCCGAGACTGTAGAGGCGCTCGAACGTAACCACGGCGGCGCCGACACGCAGGGGCGCGCCGTGGTCCCGGCGCCAGATGTACGCCCGGATGTAGTCACCGCTTGCTGCCGGTGTGATGCTGCTGGTGGTCGTGCCGATGAGCTGAGTTCGCAACTGGCTTGCCAGTGGGATCCGGTAACCGAGGTGGGCGATGACCACGTCGGCGCGCAAGGCTCGAAGCGCAACCACCGGGAGGTTGAGCAGCAGCGCCGCGATAACGGTGAGAGGGTTCACGTGCTGCAGCGACGCCCAGATGCTCGCGGGATGGCTGAGGGCGATCACGACGACGGTCAGCGCGACGCCTATAGCCGCGGCTGCGACCCGGCCCGAGCTCAAAAGTCGACGTGACGGCCTGTTGGCAGGCTCGGCACGGGTCTGGGTTTTGATAGCGCGACAGCTTATCCATTTAGCCTGGGAGATCGCTGAGAGAAGTCGGAGACGGCGATCACGCACCTCGATCGCACCGCACGGTTCGCATAAGATTTTCCGGCGATGGCGTCAATGGAGCGGCCCAGCCGGACTCTTTACCAGGGCCGCGACCGGGCGGCTGCGCGATCCTTCCTGCACGCGATCGGACTGACCGCCGCCGACATCGACAAGCCGTTCGTCGGCGTGTCCAACGTCTGGACCGAGACCATGCCGTGCAACTTCGGTCTGCGCGACCTGGCGGTCCCGTTGAAGGCCGGTATTCGCGCGGCAGGAGCCAACCCCATGGAGTTCAACACCATCGCCATCTCGGACGGCATCACCATGGGCACCGAAGGCATGAAGACCTCGCTCGTGAGCCGCGAGGTAATCGCGGATTCGATCGAGCTCGTCGCCCGGGGCCACATGTTCGACGTCATGTGCTGCCTTTGCGCGTGCGACAAGACGATCCCGGCCTCGGCCATCGCTCTTGCTCGCCTCGACCGCCCGGGCATGGTGCTGTACGGCGGCTCGATCATGCCGGGCAACTTCCGGGGTCGCCAGGTCGCCGTCGGGGACATCTACGAGGCGATCGGCGCCGCCGCCGCCGGGAAGATCAGCGACGCGGACCTGGCCGAGCTCGAAGCGGTGGCATGTCCGGGGGCGGGCGCTTGCGGCGGACAGTACACGGCCAACACGATGTCGATGGTCATGGAGGTGATCGGCCTCTCGCCGGTCGGCTTCAACTCGATACCCGCGACCGATCCCGCCAAGCACCGCGCCGCGCACGCGCTGGGGCCCGTCGCGATGAACCTTCTCGAGCAGGACCTTCGCCCCTCCAAGATCCTCACGCGGCGAGCCTTCGACAACGCGATCGCAGCGGTGGCAGCGAGCGGCGGATCGACCAACGCGGTCCTTCACCTTCTGGCCCTGGCGCGCGAGGCGGGCGTCGAGCTGGCAATCGACGACATCGACCGCATCAGCCGGCGCACGCCGCTTCTGTGCGACCTCAAGCCGGGCGGGCGGTTTGCGGCGGTCGAGCTGCACCGAGCGGGTGGGATCGCTTTGCTGACGCAGCGGCTGCTGGACGGCGGTTACGTCGACGGAGACGCGATCACGGTGACCGGCCGCTCGCTCGGCGAGGAGTGTGAGGCGGTGACCGAGACGGTCGGCCAGGAGGTGGTCGCGCCCCTTTCGCACCCCCTGCGTGCCGAGGGCGGACTGGTGATCCTGCGCGGAAACCTGGCCCCGGACGGTGCCGTGGTCAAGATCACTCAGCACACGCCGGTGTCGCATCGCGGGCCGGCGCGGGTCTTCAACCGCGAGGAGGACGCGTTCGCAGCCGTGTATTCGGGACAGATCAAACCCGGCGATGTGGTCGTCATCCGCTACGAGGGACCGAAGGGCGGCCCGGGCATGCGAGAGATGCTCCAGGTGACCGCGGCGATCGTCGGCGAGGGCCTCGGTGACTCGGTGGCGATGGTCACCGACGGCAGGTTCTCGGGCGCGACCCGCGGTTTGATGGTCGGCCACGTGGCGCCGGAGGCTGCCGCGGGCGGCCCACTGGCTGCGATCGAGGATGGAGACGTCATCGAGATCGACGTCGAGAGCCGCAGGCTCGCCGTTGAAGGGGTCGACCTGGCGGCGCGGATGAAGGGCTGGTCTCCGCCCGAGCCCCACTACCGCCGAGGAGTGCTGGCCCGCTACGCGCTGCTGGTCGGCTCGGCCTCCGAAGGTGCGATGCTCAAGCCCTGAGCCCGCAGCAAGCGCCGTTAACGGGCTGGGTTGACCAACCGCAAAAGCGAAAACGATGGAGGCCGAACGGTGCGTCGGGCTCGGGGGAGGGGGCCAAACCAAAGGGAGGCCCGCCCGACGCGGGCCTACTTGACGGCGGGCAGCCAGGCCGGGCGGCGGGACTCGTACGCCGCGATGTCCGGGTCGTGCTTTTCGACCAGGCCGATCTCGTCGAGGCCGCCCAGCAGGCATTCTCGCGCGAAAGCGTCGATCTCGAACGGGTAGGAGAACCCGTCGCCGCGGACCTGCTGCGCCCGCAGATCGACCACCACCTCGGCAGCCGGATCCTCGGCCGCCAGGTCGATCAGGTGCCGCACCTGGCTCTCGGGCAGGGTCACCGGCAGCAAGCCGGTCTTGAAGCAGTTGGCGCGGAAGATGTCGGCGAAGCTCGGGGCGATGATCGCCTTGAACCCGTAGTCGCGCAGCGCCCACGGCGCGTGCTCGCGCGACGACCCACATCCGAAGTTAGCGCCCGTCACCAGCACCGTGGCGCCGGCGTACTCCGGCTTGTCCAGCACGAAATCGCCACCGGCCCGCCAGTCGAAGAAGAGGAACGGCCCGTAGCCCGTGCGCTCGATCCGCTTCAGAAACTGCTTGGGAATGATCTGGTCGGTGTCGACGTCCGCCCGGTCGAGCGGCGCCATCCGGCCCCCCACCCGAATTACAGGTTCCATGACGCTTACGACAGCTCCCGTACGTCGACCAGGTGGCCGGTGACCGCAGCGGCCGCCGCCATCGGGGGGCTCATAAGGTGCGTGCGGCCGCCCGAGCCCTGCCGGCCTTCGAAATTTCGATTAGAGGTCGAAGCGCAGCGCTCGCCCGGCGCCAGGATGTCCGGGTTCATGCCGAGGCACATCGAGCAGCCGGCGTTCCGCCACTCGAAGCCGGCCGCTTTGAAGACGAGGTCGAGCCCTTCTTCCTCGGCGGCGCGCTTGACGGAGGTCGAACCCGGCACCACCATGGCCCGCACCTGCGGGTGCACGTGCTTGCCCTGGATCACCCGGGCGGCCGCGCGCAGGTCTTCCAGGCGCCCGTTGGTACAGGAGCCGATGAACACGCGGTCGATCTCGATGTCGGCCAACGCCGTGCCCGGTTTGAGGTCCATGTACTTCAGGGCGCGCTCGTCGGTGTCCGATCGAGGCGCGGGAACCCGGCCCGTGATGGCAACCACCTGGCCGGGATTGGTCCCCCAGGTGACGTGGGGCTCGAGATGCGACGCATCGATCGAGATGTCCGCGCCAAAGGGCGCCCCTTGGTCGGTCGACAGCGACCGCCAGTAGTCGAGCGCCGCCTCCCAGGCCGCGCCCCGCGGTGCATTGGGCCGCCCTTCCACGTACGAGAACGTCGTGTCGTCAGGCGCCACCATCCCGGCTTTGGCGCCCCACTCGATCGACATGTTGCAGACCGTCATGCGACCTTCCATGCTCAGCTTTCGGATGGCCGAGCCGCGGTACTCGACCAGGTGCCCCTGGCCGGCTGAGATCCCGGTCTTGCCGATCACCTCGAGCACGATGTCCTTGGCCGTCACTCCGAACGGCAGCTCGCCCTCGACCGTCACCGAGATGTCGCCCAGCCGGTTCTGAGGCAGGCATTGCGTGGCCAGCACCAGCTCGACCTCCGAGGTGCCTATGCCGAAGGCAAGGGCGCCGAAAGCGCCGTGGGTCGAGGTGTGCGAGTCGCCGCAGACGATGAGCATCCCGGGCTGGGTCAGACCGAGCTCTGGCCCGATCACGTGGACGATCCCCTGCCTGCGACTGCCGATCTGGTGGAGCGGGATGCCCTCGCGCCGGCAGTTCTCGGCCAGGACCTCCATCTGCTTTCGGGAGAGATCGTCGGCCGCCCGGACGCCGCCGCGCGTGGGGACGTTGTGATCCATCGTGGCCACCGTGAGGTCGGGCCGGCGCACCCCCCGCCCCGCGAGCTTGAGACCTTCGAAAGCCTGGGGCGAGGTGACCTCGTGGACCAGGTGGAGGTCGACGAAAAGCAGGTCCGGCTCCCCCGGGGCGGTTCGGACGACGTGTGCGTCCCAGAGCTTCTGAGCCAGCGTTCGAGGCTTCGTTTCCATCGGGACGCCAACTCTACCCAAAGCTTGGGATAGGAATTTGTGGCTTGGCAACAACTCCTGGGGCGGTCCCGCTCGTTAATATGCACAAACACATGGCACAGCCCGCCCGCGGCCTCGTAGCGCTTCTTGGCCTCCTTGGCCTTCTTGGCATTCTCCAAACGGGGGCTCGCGCGAACTAACAGACACCACCAAGTAGATCGCAAAAGCCCCCGACCGAGAGGTAGGGGGCTTCTTCATTTTTCACGGGAGTAAGGAGACTTGAGTTGACCGGAGCCGACATGGTGCTGGAAGCGCTGGAGCGCGAGGGAGTCGAATTCATATTCGGCTACCCCGGCGGCGCCAACCTGCCCATCTACCAGCACCTGCCTGAGCACCCCAAGCTGAGGCATATCCTGGTCCGCCACGAGCAAGGGGCGGCCCACATGGCCGACGGCTACGCGCGAGCCTGCGGCAAGCCGGGCGTCGTCTTCGCCACCTCGGGCCCAGGCGCCCTGAACCTGGTCACCGGTCTCTGCACCGCCTACATGGACTCCGTACCCATGGTCGCGATCACCGGCCAGGTCAACAGCGCGCAGGTCGGGCGGGACGCCTTCCAGGAGTCCGACGTGATCGGCGCCACGAGTTCGGTGACCAAGCACAGCTATCTCGTGACGAGCATCGAGCAGCTACCGCGCGTCATCCATGAGGCGTTCCACATCGCGACCACCGGGCGTCCGGGCCCGGTCCTGATCGACATCTGCAAGGACGTGCAGCAGGCCGAGGCCGAGCGCGTGACACCCGACCGCCTCGAGATCCCCGGTTACAGGCTGAACGGCCACGTCGACCTGGGTGATGCAGAGAAGGCGGCGAAGGTGCTCTCGGCCGCCGAGCGCCCGGTCATCCTGGCCGGCCACGGCGTGCTGCTGAGCCACGCAGAGCGGGAGCTGATGCAGCTCGCCGAGAAGGCGGGCGCGCCAGTCGGCACGACGCTCCTGGGCATCGGCGCCTTTCCGGTTCAGCACCCGCTCTCACTGCATATGACCGGATTCATGGGCACGGGCTGGAACCTCAAGGCGGTGCAGAACGCCGACGTCCTGGTGATGGTCGGCATGCGGGTCGATGACCGGGTCACCGCGCGACTCGCCGACTTCGCCCCGAGAGTCAAGACCTTCATCCACGTGGACATCGACGGGTCGGAGATGGGCAAGAACGTCCGCTCTCACATCGAGCTGGTGGCCGATGCCCGCAACGCCCTGGAGGCGATGATCCCGCACGTCGGGCCAGTCGACGCTGGCCGGGGCCAGTGGCTGGCGCAGATCGATGCCTGGCGCGAGGAGCACCCGCTCCGGTTCACGCGCTCCAACGGTCACCTGCAGCCGCAGGACGTCTTGATCGACATGTACAAGCGGTGCCGCAGCGAGGCAATCGTGGTCGCGGACGTCGGCCAGAACCAGATCTGGGCCGCGCTGTGGTGGAACTACGACCGGCCGGGGCTGTTCATCAACTCTGGTGGCGCGGGAACCATGGGCTTCGCCCTCCCGGCGGCGATCGGCGCCAAGTTCGGCCGGCCCGAGCTGCCGGTGTGGTGCGTCGCAGGGGAAGGCGGCTTTGTCATGACCGCGCAGGAGCTCTCGGTCGCGGTCGAGCACCAGCTCGGCGTCAAGATCGTGATCCTCAACAACTCGTCGCTCGGCATGGTCCGCCAGTTCCAGGACGACTTCTACGGCGGCGTGCGATCGCAGGTCGATTTGACCCACATGCCGGACTTCGTCAAGCTCGCCGAGGCTTATGGGCTGCCTGCGGTCCGCGTCGACCGGCTCGCCGACGTGGCGCCCGCGATGGACGCCGCCGAGCGCACCAAGGGCCCGTTCCTCATCGATTTCCGTATCGACCCCGAGGCCAACGTGTACCCGATCGTCCCGCTGGGCAAGGGCTTGAACGACTTCTGGGAGGCACCCGACAAATGACGCTACTGCACACCGGACCTCCACACCCGCCGGCTTCGCCGTCGACCTCCCCCCGTGGTGGGGAGGGACCGGCACCGACGGCAGCCCACGCCGAGTCGAGGATCCGGGTGCTGTCCGTCCTCGTCGAGGACGGCTCCAACACCCTGAGCAAGGTCTCCGGGCTCATCCGGCGACGCGGCTTTCACGTGCGCTCGATCTCCGTTGGTCCGAGCAAGCAGGCGGGCCGCTCGGTGATGACGCTGACGATCGACGCCGGCCACGCCGAGGTGGACCAGGTGCGCAAGCAGCTCGACCGGCTCGTCGAGGTGATCGAGGTTCACGACCTTACCGGCCACGAGCTACACAGTCGCGAGCTCGTTGTGGCGAGGGTCTCGGCCGGCGAGGTGGATGGTCTTTTGAAGCGTGGCGCGCGCGTGCTGGAGAGCGGCCCGGACGGCACCACGGTGGAGTTCGCAGGAGAAGGGAAGGACGTCGGGGACTTCGTCAACGAGTTGACCCGGCATGGAATCGTGGACGTGGTCCGTTCAGGTCCCGTCGTTTTGAGGAGAACCGCATGAAGATCCACTACGACCGCGACTGCCCGCCCAGCCTGGGTGAGCCGGTGGCGGTGATCGGTTACGGAAGCCAGGGTCGCGCTCACGCGCTGAACCTTCGCGACAGCGGTGAGGACGTGCGCGTCGGGCTGTATCCCGGCAGTAAGTCCGTAAAGCGCGTGGAGGAGGACGGTCTGCGGGCAGTCCCGGTGCCGGAAGCGGTGTCGGAGGCGACCGTCGTGATGGTCCTGACGCCCGACGCCGGACAGGGCAAGCTGTTTCGAGAGTCGATCGAGAAGAACCTGCAGCCGGGCACGCTGCTCCTCTTCGCGCATGGTTTCTCGATCCACTTCGCGCAGATCAAACCCGATCAGAACATCGACGTGGCGATGATCGCGCCCAAGGGCCCCGGCCACCTCGTACGTAGCACCTACCTCCTGGGCCAGGGCGTCCCGGCGCTGATCGCGGTGCACCAGGACTCCTCGGGCCGCGCGTGGCAGCGCACGCTCGCCTACGCGCGATCACTGGGCGCCGGTCGCGCCGGGATCCTCGAGACGTCGTTCAAGGAAGAGACGGAGACAGACCTCTTCGGCGAGCAGGCCGTGCTCTGCGGAGGCGTCAGCTCACTCGTGAAGACCGGCTTCGAGACGCTGGTCGAGGCGGGCTATCAGCCCGAGGTCGCGTACTTCGAGGTCCTTCACGAGCTCAAGCTCATCGTCGACCTCATGTACCGGGGCGGTCTGGGGTTCATGCGCTACTCGGTCTCGGACACGGCGGAGTACGGGGATTACGTGTCGGGCCCTCGAGTCATCGACTCGCATGTGCGCGAGCAGATGCGACAGGTGCTGCACGAAATCCAGGACGGCACTTTCGCGGAGCGCTGGCTCGACGAGAACTCGAATGGGAGAGAAGGATTCATGACCATGCGCCGCAAAGACGCCGAGCACCCTGTCGAGAAGGTCGGGCGGGAGCTTCGCTCGATGATGACTTGGTTGGAGCCTGTAGAGAAATGAGCGAGTCGAATCCGGACCGAGTATTCATCTTCGACACCACCCTGCGCGATGGCGAGCAGTCGCCTGGCTTTCACCTGGACGCCAATTCCAAGCTCCGCATCGCTCGGCAGCTGGAAAAGCTCGGAGTGGACGTCATCGAGGCCGGTTTCCCGATCTCATCGCCTGGTGACTTCGAAGCCTGCCGCCGCATCGCCAGGGAGATCCGTGGCGCAAGCGTGACGGCGCTGGCCCGCGCGGTGCGCGAGGACATCGACGCCGTGTGGGGCGCGATCAAAGAGGCGGAGAAGCCGCAGATCCACATCGTGCTGTCGGTCTCAGACGTCCATATCGACCGCAAGCTGGGCATGAACAGGGAGCAGGTCCTGAAGAAGGGCGCCGAGATGGTCGCCTACGCGCGCTCGCTGTGCGACAACGTCCAGTACTCGCCAGAAGACGCTGGGCGGGCCGACATCGACTACCTGGTCGAGACCGTTGAGACGATGATCGCCGCGGGAGCCAACGTCATCAACATCCCGGACACGACAGGTTACTGCCTGCCGTGGGAGTTCGGCGAGATCGTCCGCCGCGTCATCAACGAGGCGCGCGGCAGCGAGAAGGCTCTGTTCTCGGTGCACTGCCACAACGACCTCGGCCTGGCCGTGGCCAACACGCTCGCGGCGCTGTCGGCCGGAGCGCGCCGGGTCGAGTGCACGATCAACGGGATCGGCGAACGAGCCGGCAACACCTCGCTCGAAGAGGTGGTGATGCTCCTCCGGGTGCGCCAGGCCAAGCTCGGCCTCGAGTGCGGCGTCGAAACGCAGGAGATCACCCGCACGTCGCGGCTCGTCGCCGAGCTGACCGGCACGCCGGTGCAGCCGAACAAGGCGGTCGTGGGGGCTAACGCCTTCGCGCACGCGTCAGGCATTCACCAGGACGGCGTGCTTAAGGACCGGCTGAACTACGAGATCATGAAACCGGAGGACGTCGGCCTTTCCGACTCGCGCATCGTGCTCACCGCGCGCTCAGGGCGCCATGCATTTCACCACCGCCTCGACCGGCTCGGCATAACCCTCGCCGATGGAAAAGTTGAGGCCGCCTGGCAGCGCTTCCTCGCCGTGGCGGACACCAAGAAAGAGGTGACGGACGAAGACCTGCGCAAGATCGTCGCGGCCACCGAGTCCAACGGCAACGGTCATGAGGGCAACGGGAACGGCAACGGTCACGATGGGAACGGCCATCCGCCCGTGACCGACCAGCTGCACGACCACAACCACGTCGCCGACACTCTGCGCCACCTCATCTTCGGCTGAGCCTGCGGGATGAAGGTCGCATACCAGGGGGAGCCCGGCGCCTACTCGGACGAAGCGGTCGCAGCCCTCTTCCAGGGGGCTGAGGCGGTCGGTTTCCCGACGTTCCGGCTGACCTTCGAGGCGCTCACCGTCGGAGCCGCCGACGCGGCCGTGCTGCCAGTCGAGAACACGACTGCCGGCGTCGTGCAGGAGGTCTCCGACCTGTTTTGGGAGACGCCCGGGCTGTGCATCGTTCGCGAGCACGTGCAGCCTGTCCGCCACTGCCTCCTGGGTTGGCCTGGCCCGGTCGAGCGGGCCCTGTCTCATCCGCAGGCCCTGGCGCAGTGTGACCGGTACCTGCACTCGCGCCAGATCCGCTCGGTCGCGTACCACGACACCGCGGGAGCGGCGCGTGCCGTGGCGGAGCGCCGCGAGCCGGGCACCGCGGCCATCGCCAGTCGCTCGGCGGCCGCGCGCTACGGGCTGTACGTGCTGGCTGAAGGGATTCAGGACGACTCGGGGAACCGGACACGCTTCATCGTGGTCGAGCGTGGAGAGGCGTCACGGCCCGCGGCCGCGACCGGCGCGGCCAAGTGCTCGCTCGCCTTTGTGGCGGCTCACCGTCCGGGCAGCCTCGCGCAAGCGCTCGACTGCTTCGCGCGGCGAGATATCAACCTCACCCGTCTCGACAGCCGGCCGATGCAGGGCCGCCCTTTCGAGTACCGCTTCTACCTCGACTTCGCGGTCAATGGGAGCGCCGAGTCTGCCGAGGCGGCGCTCAACGACCTGGAGGAGGCCAGCGCAGAGATCAGGTTGTTCGGGACGTACCCGGCGGTCTGACCAGGAGGAGCGCAGGCCGCGGCGGGAAGCACGTTGACCGCGACCTGCGACGGCCAAGGTAACTTAACAGCACCATTAAGTCCAGCATTTAGTTACGGATCCCACGGCCCCGCCCGGATCTAAATTCAAACGGACGAGCGTTCGTTTGCCTGTCACTACCGTTTCCGCTAAAGTGGGCATGTGCCCGGGGCCAGGAACGTTCCAGATGTAGACTCCGGTCGCGCTAAGAGTCACCGCCGCCGCCTCCCAGGAGTCGCCCTTCGCCCCGGCTCGGTGAAGCAGGCCAGGTCCGAGGCCGGCCTCAGCCTTGCCCAGGTGGGCAAGGGCCACGTCACGGCGCCCGCGATCTACCTGATCGAGACGGGCCGCACCCGACCGTCGCTGCCCACGCTCGAGCACATCGCCCAGCGCACGGGCAAGCCGGTCGAGTTCTTTCTGGCGGATCCCGCGGGGGGGACCGACGAGACCCAGGCCCGGCTGGCCGAGCTGGAGGCGATGGTCGCCGAGGGCCGCTACCCCGAGGCCGTCGAGCTGGGGGCATCGCTGTTGGAGCTCGGGACGTCCGCCTACAGGTTGGGGAGGATCCGCTACTTCCTGGCCATGGCCCATCTGCAGCTCGGCCAGCCTGAGCGCGGGATCGCACTGCTCGCCGACGCACGGGCCCACTTCGAAGCCATCAACGACGGTGTGATGCTGGCCGAGTGCCTGGGTGCGCAAGCGACCCTCGCCTACATGACCCAGCGTGACGACGCCCTTCAGCTCGCGGAGAGGGCGCTGGAGGTATGCAGGTCGCTGAACCCGGTCCCGCTGCCGACCGAAGCGAGGCTCCTGGCGATTGTCGCAACCGCCTACGTGGCGAACAAGAACTGGGACAAGGCGATCGAGATGTACGAGGCCGCCATCGATGCCTCGGGGTCCCTGTTCGACCTCAAGCGACTGGCGGCGATTTACAGCGGGCTGGGTGGCGCGTACCACGCCCTGGGGCAGGTCGACACCGCCGCCCGGTACGCGATGCGCTCGGTGGCCCTCCTCGAGATCCTGCGAGACCGCGTGTCGCTGGCCCGCGCGGAAAACGCGCTCGGCCTGATCTTGAAGGCGCGCGGCGATGACGCAGGCTCCCGCCGGCATCTCGATCGCTCGAACGAGCTGTCACCCGAATCCGAGCTCGGGGTAGGGCGCAGCCTCGTGCTCCTCAGCCTGTGCGAGCTCTGCCTCGACCACGGTGACGTCGACCAGGCCGGCGCCTACGCCCAGGAAGCCCTCAAGCTCGCGATGAGCCTGAACGAAGGTTCCAACGTGGCCGAGGCCCACGTTTCGCTGGGCCGCATAGCAGACCGCCTGGGCGACGCGAAGACCACCGACCGAGAGTTCGAGCTCGCCATCCACGGCTTCGGGGAGCTTGGCGCCCAGGAGAGGCTGTTCCAGTGCCACGGGATCTACGCCGAGATTCTCGAGAAACGCGGGGAGGTGGCCGCAGCCTACGCGCAGATGAAGCTGGCGCTTCAGGCCAGCCGTGCCGGCGGCATCCGCGAGGGCGCCGCGGAGACGTTCATGCGCCATGCCGGGAACGCTGGCTAGCACCTGATCGGCGGAGCGGACCCCCGCCGAAGCGGAATTCCGCGCGGTGCGTGATAACGTAGGTTTGCCGTTCCGGCGGCGACTCCAAAGGCGTAGGGGAGGTTTTCCGACCTGGCGAAAGCGCTCCGCAACACCAAGTTCTCCCTGACTGCGGAATCGATAACCGCCGACTATCGGCTGGCGTACAGCAGTCGCCGCGCCAGCATCATCGGGCGTGCTGAGGTGCTCCGCGGCAATGCTACGTTCGGCATCTTCGGCGACGGCAAAGAGGTCGCCCAGATCGCCATGGCCAAGACCTTCCGCCCGGGCGACTGGCGCGCCGGCTACTACCGCGACCAGACGTTCATGTGGGCGACGCGAATGTCCAACGTGCGCGACTTCTTCGCCCAGCTCTACGGCAACGCAAGCCTTGACGCGGACCCGGCCTCGGGCGGCCGGCAGATGGGCAACCATTTCGCCACGCGCTTCCTGGACGACGGCGGTGCTTTCACGAGATCCGTCGACATGCCGAACTCGAGCGCCGACGTCTCCAACATCGCAGGGTGGATGCCTCGACTGATCGGGCTGGCCTACGCCTCCAAGCTCTATCGCGAGAACCCGCAGCTCAAGTCGGCGCAAGACGGCTTCTCCGTAGATGGCAACGAGGTCGCTTTCGGCACGATCGGGGATGCCGCCACCAGCGAGGGCCTGTTCTGGGAGTCGATCAACGCGGCGGGCGTGCTGCAGGTTCCGATGGCGATGTCGGTGTGGGACGACGGCTACGGGATCAGCGTCCCGATCACGGCCGAGACCACCAAGGCGTCGATCTCGGATGTGCTCCGCGGCTTCAATCCCGACGACCGGCCCGGGATCGACATCCACGTCGTGCGTGGCTGGGACTACCAGGCGCTGGTCGAGACCTACGCATCCGGGATCGAAAAGGTCCGGCGCGAGCAAAAGCCCGCGCTCTTCCACGTCACCGAGATGACCCAGCCCCAAGGACATTCGACCAGCGGCAGCCACGAGCGCTACAAGACAAAGGAGCGCTTGCGCTTCGAGAACGAGTACGACTGCTTGGCCCGGATGCGGGACTGGATCATCGAGTCCGGCATCGCCAGCGAGTCCCAGCTCGAAGGTTGGGAGGCCGCCGACAAAGAGGCGGTCGAGGCCGCGCGCGACCTTGCATGGGAAGCGTTTCAGAACCCGATCCGCGCCGAGCGCGATCGCGCCGTCGCGATGCTCAAGAGCGTCGAAATGCCGGAGTTGGCCGGCCTCACGAGCGACCTCGAGGGCGCCGGCAAGGTGACCCGCTCGCTCGTCATGTCCACGACCGCCCGTGCGCTGCACCAGTTGCGCGGAATCGAGTCGCCGGCTCGGACCGAGCTCGCGCGGTTCGTGGAGGACTACCGGCGGCAGAACGAAGAGCGCTACAACTCGCACCTCTACAGCCGCTCAGATGAGTCACCGCTCAAGGTGCCGGTGGTGGGGGCCGTATACACGGACAAGTCGCCGCTGGTCGACGGCCGCCAGGTCCTCCTGCGCAATTTCGACGCCAACTTCGCCCGCGACCCACGGATCTTCGTGATCGGCGAGGACGTCGGCCGCCTGGGTGACGTGAACCTGGTCTTCGAGGGACTGCAGGCGAGGTACGGCGACCTTCGCCTGACCGACACCGGCATACGCGAGGCGACGATCCTCGGACAGGCGATCGGTGCCGCGATGCGCGGGCTGCGCCCCATCTGCGACATCCAGTACCTCGACTACTTCCTGTATGCGCTCCAGACTGCGTCCGACGACCTCGCGACACTTCACTGGCGCTCGGTCGGCGGGCAGAAGGCGCCCGTCGTGATCAGGACCAAGGGCCACCGCCTGGTGGGCATCTGGCACTCGGGTTCTCCGATGTCGGTGCTGCTTAACGCCCTGCAGGGCATCTACATCGCGGTGCCGCGCAACATGACCCAGGCCGCCGGGTTCTACAACACCCTGTTCCGTGGCGACAACCCGGGGGTCGTGATCGAGGTGCTCAACGGCTACCGGCTCAAGGAGCGTGTGCCGGACAACATCGGCGTGTTCACCGTACCGCTCGGCGTCCCGGAGGTCCTTCGCGAGGGGACGGACGCGACGGTTGTTACGTACGGCGCCTGCTGCGCCATCGCGCTCGACGCGGCCAAGGCGCTCGAGAGCCTCGGCGTTTCATGCGAGGTCATCGACGTGCAGACGTTGAACCCGTTCGACGTGAACCATTCGATCGTGCGATCGGTCGAGAAGACGCACGCGCTCGTGTGCCTCGACGAAGACGTACCCGGTGGAGCGTCGGCCTTCATGCTGCAGCAGATCCTCGAGACGCAGAAGGGGTGGTGGCACCTCGACGCCTCCCCGCGCACGCTCCCGGCCTCGCCCAACCGCCCGGCGTACGGCCCGGATGGCGACTATTTCACCAAGCCCAACCGGGAGAGCGTGGTGGAGGCCGTTTACCAGATCGTGCGCGAGCGCCAGCCCTGGAGGTTCCCGGCCCTCGACTCTTGAACCGGGATGCTCACTGCAGGTCCGTCGGCAGGAATTCCATCACCGCGAGCGCCGGGGCCCGGCTGAGCAGGGAGAGACCTTCCAGGGCGTAGCCCAACCATCCGCCCCCCGCGGCGGCAGCCAGGGGAGGGATGGCCCGCCTGGGAGCGCGGGCCTCGCGTAGGGGGACAGAGTCGGAAAGCCCTGCGAGCGTGCGCGCCTTGCGCACGCCGGCGTCAAGGCCGCCCATCTCGTCGACCAGCTTGCGCTCGAGGGCTTGCCTTCCAGTCCAGACCCGGCCTGCCGCGATCGGCTGCACCTCATCGGCGGTCAGCTTCCGAGCCCTTGACACCACGTCAACGAAAAGGCCGTAGATGCGCTCGACCTCGCGCCTGACCATCGCCCGCTGGTCGTCGGTATACGGTCGTTCGTCGGTCTCGAGCGTGACGTTGTCGCCGAACGCGACCGTCTCCCGCCCGAGCAGCAGCTTGGCCCACATCGCACCGGTCACCAGCTTGCCGGTCAGCACTCCGATCGACCCGGTCAGCGTGCCAGGCCGCGAAACGATCCACGAGCCGGGCATCGCGACCCAGTAGCCGCCTGAGCCGGCTATGGGTCCCATGACCACCACGAGTGGCTTGCGCACGGCCACCTGGGCGAGCGCCTGGCGCATTGCCTCGGACGCCGTGGCCGAGCCTCCGCGCGAGTTCACGTAGAGCACCGCCGCGGCCGCACGCCTGTCCGCAGCCACCTGGCGCGCCACCTGGACCACGGTTAGATCGCCGGCGCGCTCGTCGCCCAGCAAAGGCAGCTCCACGGGCGGCTGGATGGGCATTCGGCTCGAGCGTCCGTCGACGATCGTGCCTTCGATGCGGATCAAGGCCACGTATTTGCCCCGGCCCATTGTCGGCGCCGGTGCGCGCATCGCGCGGCGGGCTTTCTCCCAGATTGCCATGGTCACCGGTTTGCCGCCGCCCCGGCCGAGATGGGCGGGCAGGTCCTCCTCGGGGACGATGCCGTCGACGACATGCTGTGCTGCGGCCGCCTCATCGCCGTAAGGGGACCCATCGATGATCGCCTTGGCAGCGCTCTGGTCGACATGCCGGCTCTCGGCGATCGCCGCTACCAGCTCGCCGTACTGGGAATCGAGTAGCCAGGTCACCTGGTCGCGGTACGCCTCCGACATGGTCGAGCGGGTCAGCGTGTCGGCCGCCGTCTTATATGGGGAGATCGCCACGAAGTCCGCCTTGACGCCGAGCCGTGCCAGCCCATCGGCGAGGAACATCCCGGTGGTGGCGATGCCGAGCGGCTGGATGGCGCCGACCGGCATGAGCAGGATCTCGTCGCATGCGCATGCGAGGTAGTAGGTGCCGGTCGTGTAGTAAGGCGCCCAGGCGAGCACACGCTTGCCCGACTTGCGCAGGCTGGCCACCAGCTCTCTCAGGTCTTGCAGCGACGCCATCGGCATCCCGACGGGGCGAAGGTGCAGGACGACGCCCTTGATGCGGGAGTCGCGCCCGATCGCCTCGAACCGCTCGCCGAGTTCTCTGATGCTCAGGCGTGAACGCGAGGTGAATCGCTGCCACCACGGGCGCGGGGGATCGGGCAGGGCGGGGAGGCCATCCTCGATCAGGAACTCGACGAAGTCGGGCGGCGCGGCCAGCGAGCGCCTGACGCTCGTAAGCAGCCACCACGCGTAGCGGAACGGAAAAAGGAGCACTGAAACCCCGCCTCTCGTCGACAGAGTCTACCGAGAGGACGAGCTCAGACCACCTTCGAGATCTCGAGCTCCTGTCCCAGCTCCTCGCTCAGCCGCGACGCGCCGTACTCGTGGCCGACATGCTGGTGGTAGGGCACGCCCGTGAACAGGTGGTGAGAGCGGGTCGGGATGTCTGCCCCGGGCGCCCACTCTTGGCGCTGCAGGGCCATGTAGCCCTCTTCCTTGTTTTTCTTCAGTCCGTCGAGGAGCATCGACATGCCGTGGCCGGCGGCGTGCTGCAGCGCCAGCGTGATGAAGATGAAGCCGACGCCCTGCTGGCCCAGCTCAGCCCAGGTGATCGGTTCCTTTTCGTTGAACCATTTGAAAGACGACGAGTAGTTGAATGCAAATCGCGCTTTCGGATACCGCTTGCGAATCTCGGTGAAGAAATTCTCCGACGGCCCGCGTTCGGCGGTGGGGAACTCGCACCAGAGCAGGTCGGGCACGCCGCTGTCCAGGTAGCGCAGCCCGCGGTCGATGGCGAGCTCGATCCCGCGCTTGGACTCGGGCGCCTCGGTGGCGGACACGCCGTCCGTGCGCGCGATGATGACGAAGTCCTTGTGCCCCAGGTCGTCCGCGGCGTTGCGCATCATCTTCAACTTTCCGACGAACTCGTCGGCCGAGATGAGCGCCTTGCCCGCTATGTGACCGCAGCGCTTGGGCATGACCTGATCCTCAAGGTGTGCTGCGGCGACTCCGGCGCGAACGTAGAGATCCATGGTCCGCTGGACGTTGAAAAGGTTGCCGTATCCGGCGTCCATGTCGACGACCACCGGCGGAATCTCGAGGTGGACAGGTGGAGCGCCCTTCTCGGGGTCTCCCATCGCCATCGTGAGCTGGAACTTGCGCAGCGCGCTCACGGTGCGGCGAGCGCCGTCCGCGATCTCGACGGACGAGTAGAGGTCCATGTCGGTGGTACCGAGGTGACCCACCGCGAAGGAGTAGCCACTGAAGTAAACGGCATCGAAGCCGTGGTACATGACCAGCTCGGCCCCCATGGGGTCGTACACGCCGGGGCCGAAGACATACGGCTTGGTAGCGAGCAGCCGCCGCAGTCGCTTGCTCGGTTCCTCGTTGCGCGACGCCGGGACTTTGAACCCCTCCGGGAGAAGGGGCGTCGAGACAAGGTCCATTCCGGGCCTCCTTGGGTCAGGTGGTTGATCGGGCAACGCGCCCGAGGTGAGTGACTACTCGTTCTCGTGGTCGCAGTTGCACGGTTCCGGGCACTCGCACTCGTACGTCGAGGGCTCGGTCTCCAGCTCTTGCGATCGGTCGTGGCCATCCATGGGCCCAAGCTATCAAGAGTTGGGCTATAAATCCAATTAATTGATTTGATACGACCCATCGGAAAAGCCAATGACAATCCGAGTCCTGCGGCGCGTTCTATTCTGGCCGGTCGCGCGATTCGAGAAGGGTGAGAAAGGCGGCGACGATCCCTTCAGGCTTGCCGGCGTCACGCCGGCGATACGCGACGATCGTGTTGTGCATCGGCGGCGCGTCCCTCATGTCGACGACGCATAACGTGCCGCCCGCGACCTCGCGGGCCACCGCGCTTCCGGGCAGCAGCGCCACGCCGAGGCCGCGCTCCACCATCTTCTTGGCCGCCTCGATCGAGTCGAGCTCCATGAGTCCCCGCGGTTTCACGCCCGCCGAGAGAAACGCTCCCTGCGTGATCTCGTAATAGCTCGACGTCCGGTCGAACATGATCAGCTTTTGCGCGGCCACGTCGGACATTGGAACGTCTTGCCGTTTCGTGAACGGGTGATCCGGGGCGCAGACCAGCACGAGCTCCTCTGTGTGGAACGGCCGCAGCTCGATGTCGGGATGCCGGATGGCGCGTCCCAGGCCGATCTGGACCTCGTCGCGCAGGACCAGGTCGACCACGTCCTCGGAATGCCCTGTTCGGACCGAGACCTCGACCCTCGGATGCTCTGCCACGAAGCGCTCGAGAAGCTCGGGAAGAACGTAGGTGCTCACCGCCGGCGCGGCGGCGATCATGAGGTGACCGGCCGAAGCTGACATGACCTGCTCCAGCGCGTCGCGGCCCTCGATCAGGGCGCGGAGGGCGCGCTCGGCAAACGGAACCCAGGCGCGCCCGGCGTCGGTCAGGCGCATGCCGTGCGATGTGCGCAAGAACAGGGCCGCCCCAAGCTCCCGCTCCAGCCCATGGAGCCGGGCGGTCAGGGTGGGCTGGGTGATGAACAGGGCCTCGGCGGCCCGGCTGACGCTGCCGCGCCTGGCCACCTCCAGGAACCCCTCGACCTGAACGAGCTGGATCCCGCTCGCCTTGCCGTTACGTGATTCGTCTATGGCCACGGCCGGATCGACAAATTCTATCTATACCGCTCCCCGGGGATGAGGCCTACCGCAGGGGCGTGATGGGGATCCCAGGCTCGCAAGCGCCTATGAGGGCCTGCGCAGCAGAACTCGTGCGGCGGCTATCGCCACCGCCCAGAGGGGGGCCATCGTGATCACGAACGGCCGGATGGTGTCGCTGGCCGAGTTGGAGTTGCGGTCGAACGCCTCAAAGACGAGCGCGGTCCCGAAGAGCAGGACGGCGAACGCGCAGGCCAGCCAGGCCAGCGTGCTCCATCTCATGTCGAGGCCAACGATAGGCGGCGCGAGCCGGTTACGGAATTTCCGGCGGGCGTCGAGGTGTTGTTTTCGCTATGGCTGCATTTTTCGGATACCACATGCCCAACTTCACCTTTCCCGGCGTTCCCGACGATCGTCTGTTCCAGCGCGTCGCTGAAAACGCAAGGGCCGCCGAGGCGGCGGGCTTCGACCTCGTCACGGTGATGGACCACTTCTATCAGATCCGAGGCGTGGGCCCGGAGACCGACCCGATGCTCGAGGCGTACCCGACCCTCGCCGCCCTGGCGACGCAGACGAGCCGCGTCAAGCTCGGCACCCTCGTAACGGGCGTGGTCTACCGCAACCCGGCGGTGCTGGCCAAGGCGGTCACCACGCTGGACGTCATCTCCGGCGGCCGCGCGGTGATGGGCATCGGTGCGGCGTGGAACGACTCGGAGGCTGCCGGCTACGGCATCGAGTTTCCGCCCATCGGAGAGCGGATGGATCGCCTTGACGAGGCCCTGACCATCATCAAGCTCATGTTCACCGAGGACCGCCCGTCGTTCGAGGGCAAGCACTACCGCATCGACCGAGCGCTGAACGTGCCGAGGCCGATCCAGCCTGGCGGCCCCAAAATCCTGGTCGGTGGGGGTGGCGAGAAGCGCACGCTGCGACTGCTCGCACGCCACGGTGACATCGGCCACTGGTTCGGTGGCCCGCTCGAAGAACTGGAGCGAAAGAAAGGCATCTTCGAGAAGCACTGCGAGGCGGAGGGACGTGACCCGTCGACGGTGATGCTGACCATCGGCATGAACATCGTCCTGGTCGCACACGAGAAGGATTCGGCGGCGGCGGTTGAGCGTGTCCCGGAACAGCGCCGCTCGATGGTTTCAGTCGCGACTCCGGGCAAGGCTGCCGAGATCCTGAGGCCGTACCTGGACGCGGGCTTCGGCGGATTCACCTTGAGCAACATGACGCAGCCAAACGCGGAATCGATCGCCCTCGCCGGCGAGCTGATCAAGCTCGTCCGGGGAAGCCAGGCCACCGCCTAGGAAACGCCGTCCTTGTAGACCATCTCCCCGGCCCGCACGGGGGTCTCCAGGTGGTTCTCGAGCGGAGCCAGGGGGCAGGCCCAGCGCGGGCTGTAAGCGCAGGACGCGTTGTAGGCGTAGTTGAAGTCGATCGTCAGCTCGAGTGATCCCGGCATGATCTCGAGCACCAGGCCGTCCGTGTCCTTGGCCGTGTCGAACAGGTAACGGCCGCCGCCGTAGGTCTCGCGCCCCGAGGTGGCGTCGCGAAACGGTACGAAGAGGCCGCCGGCGTATTGGACCAGGCTGAGGACGGTGAGCCGGCACGCCTGAGCGCCAAGGCGAAACTTGAGCAGGCCCGCGCGACGGTAGCGCACCGACCCGTCGTCGCCCCCCGTCTCGATCACGAGCTCGCTCCCGTCGCCGGGCTCGAGATGGGCGACGACACGGAAGGCCGGATCGTGAGCAAAGTAATGCAAGCCCCCGAACGTAGCGCGCTCGTCGGGCTCGATCGGCGACTGAGGGTGATTCCGGAACAGCTCATCGCGCGACTGTCGGAACCGACCCAGCGCATCCGGGCCGCTGATGCGGTACAGGTCGCCCACCCGGCGCCGCCAGTCGACAAGATCGAGGAAAGCCTGCGGGTCAGCCTGCGGCAACGGGCGGCTCGTTCGGCGTCAGCTGGTAGCTCGCCTGCGGTGGCAGCGCGGCCAGGGCCTGGTGGACGTCGTCCTCCGTGGCGTCCGACACGACAAGCGTGTAATGGCGGGAATGCCGAACCCCGGTTGCGATAGGGCCCGCCACAAGGGCCGGGCCGGCCTCGGGCGTCCGAAGAGGAGGGGGCGCCTCGGGCCCGCGAGCGATGGCCGGCCTGGGCGGGCGGGCGGCGGCGTCCGCCCTCAGGACGCGCCAGTGGTAGACCGCGACGCCGGCCGCCACCACGATGACCGCGAGATAGTGGCCGAAGTCGAGGTTGGCCGAGTCCTTGAGCGTGGGATGAGCGCTGAACAGCTGCTGGAGCAGCGAGTTGAGCATGCCCACCCCGCCGCCGAGCACCGCGAGGACGCTGGCCAGCAGGGCCGCCCAGACGTACAGGCGCCGGCTGAGCGACTGGCGGTCGGCTGCCCACGGGGCCTGGCGCCAGTGGGCAGTCCAGACGCCTGCGCCGACCAGCAGCAGCGTGCCCCACAGGCTGGCCGGGTCCTTCCAGCCCGCCGCACCCACCCCGATGATCGGCGCCTCGATCTGCTCGGCCACCACCCACAGCAGGCCGGCCGCGCCGACGGACCACGCGCCCAGCGAGACCAGGGCCGCAAGGTTGGTGTAAAGCCGGCGGATGCCGGCCTGGCGGTCCGCCTCCTGAGTACCCGCGTCGCGCGCCAAGCGACGACGCACCAGGAACCACGCGACGCCGTACACGAGCAGCGCCGACGCGGGCGCCGCCAGGGCCCCGAGGATGTCGTTGGCGTTGACGCCGCCGGGGTTGCTGACGCCGAGCAGCCGCGCCAGCGCGTAGTAAAGGATCTGGCTTGCGCCGAACAATGCGACAGCGATGGAAATGGCGACCGCGATGAAGCCCTGCAGCGCTCGAAGCGTGGAGTGGCGGTCGTCGGCGACGTGATTTCGCGCGATGGTGCGCGCGTGGAAGCTCCACAGCAGCAGGCCGCCGAGGGTCTGGCCGATGGAGTCTCCGACGTACCTGAAATTTCCAAGCGGGCTCTGCACGATCTTGAGCCAGCCCACCTCCATCGTTTGCGCAAGGCCGCTCAACATGATCAGGAGTCCGGCCAGCAGCGCCGGGTACATGTACCAGCGTCGCAGGGTGGCGGAAGCACCCGTCTCGCCGACCGCCGCGCGGTCGCGGGCTGCGGTCCAGAAATGAAATGCCCAAACGCCCATCAGGACCAGGCCAACCCAACCGGCCTGGGCCGCGACCAGCCAGTTCGGATCCGCGGCGCAGTAGCCGTTGCTCATGTTCGTCGCGTCGAGGCCGTACAGACGGCACGTGTCGATGACCGGCCTGAGGAGGTCCGCCGCCATCACGGCGATGGCGACAGCTGCGCCGATCGATCCACCAAGGCAGGCCCAGTACACGTAGAGTCGGCGGATGGCGGAGGCCCGGTCGTAGGGATCGCGCATGGCGAAGCGGCGCGCGAACCAGAAATGAACCCCCCACACCGGCCCCGCGACCAGCACCATGGCGCTGAAGCCGGCCAGCGATGTACGGCTGCTCTGCGCCGAGGGATCGTTGAAGAGGAAGAGCAGGGCGGTGTTCCCGAGAAGCGCCAGCCCGAACGCGAACAGGCCCAGCGCCGCGGCGCTGACCAGATACAGGTACAGCCGCCTCAGAATCACTGGCGAAACCGTACTACCATGCGCGGGTGATCTCCCAAGAACTGCTTGAAATCCTCGCCTGCCCCAAATGCCACACCAAAGTGGAGCTCAAAGAGCCCGATCAGCTGCGCTGTACGCAGTGCAAGGTGCTCTATCCGATCGTGGACGGCATCCCCGTGATGCTGATCGAAGAAGCCAAACCGGAGAAGGACTGAGCTAGCCGAAACATCCGGCGCAGCTGGCGCGACGGACTCCTAAGCAGCACAGGCGTACTGGCTGGTGTCCTTCGGAGAGGTGTTCGTCTGAGCGTCGCGGATGTCGGTGGCGATCTCGTCGTCCGTCAGCGCGTAGGCCTGGTTCAGGTCAGCTGCGGACGTCGCGAATACGATCCCGAGCACCCGTCCCTGCAGGTCGACCAGCGGGCCGCCCGAGTTGCCCGGGTGCACGCCCGCCTGTATGACGTAGATCTGACGCGTCACCAGGTTTTCGTTGTAGATGTCGCGACCTTCCGCGTCCACGGTGCCGTCGACGACAGCAGGCACCACCTTCTCGGGGCCACCCCCTGGATAGCCGATGACGGCGGCGTTGGTGCCGCGCTGGGCCGGACCGAAGGTGAGGCCCGGACCCGTGAACTCCGGCGCGTACAGGACGGCCACGTCCTTCTCGGGGTCGAAGTAGACCACTGCAGCCTTCATCTCGCGGCCTCCGGGCATGATGATCACGTGGTTGCTCGTCCCTGAGACCACGTGGGCGTTGGTGACGAAGTAGCCGACGCCGACAGGGAATCCGCTGCCGGTGACCAGTCCGCCACATCCGAAGCTGGACACCTTGACCACGGATTCAGCCACCCGGTTGACCCCGGCCGTGTCGACGGAGGTCGGGACGGGAAGCGGGGCAGGGAGCGCCGGCTCGAGGCCCGCGAAGGCGGACGGGAAGGAGACCCCGGCCAGGATCCCTTCGACGCTGGCGAGGAACACGGGCGGCTTCATTCCCATCGAATCGATGGTGCGGAGAAGGACCGACCTCTGGATCTGCTGCGCGATCTCCTGGCTCGGCCCCCTCGAGAAGCTCAAGCCGAGGAACCAGCACATCGCCATAACCGCCACCGCCGACAGCGCGGCGCCGCCGATGGAATCGGTCGAGGTGTGGATGCCCTGGCGCAGGATGCCGCGACGAACCGGTTCGCCAGCGGCAAAGCCGATGCTGGAACCGAGACTGCCGCCGATCACGAGCACCAGCACGGCGCCCAGCGGCCTCGCGGTCGGGTTGTTGATCTGGAGGTAGTCGAGCACCGGCTTCGCGGCGAGAGCACCGAGCACGACGCCTATGGTCAGCCCGACGTACTGGGCCAGCGACAGCCAGAAGCCGCGCCTGTACCCGTTGGCCAGGCCGATCACGACGGCGGCTGCGATCACGAGGTCGATGAGGTTGACCATTTACGTCCTGTATTCCTACTAACACCCTAGCGGCCGGTTCTGCCTGAAGGTTGTGCGTAGGGGATAATTGAAACGTGATCTATCTCGCCGGGGAGTGGGTACCAGCGTGGCTCGCGATGAGCATCACGTTCCTGGTCGCCAGCCTGGGTGTGGTCGGTCTTGGATGGTGGGTGTTGCGGGGCGATGCGCTCAACCGGGCCGCCGAGGAAGCCGCTGACGCAGCGACCTCGGCCGACCACCAACAGGCTCACCACTAGTCCCTTTCTTCGAGGCGCCTGTCCACGGCGGCCTGAGGCTGTATGGGCTCCATCCGCCGATGTGCCCGAGCCCGGCCGCCGCCGCCCATTACGACCACTCCCGGACGAAGGCGCCGGAGCGGTTTAGGCTCGGGCAGGCTCCGGTCTGCTGTCGACCACCTCGCCAGACTCCCGCAGGTCGCGCAGGGGCATGAAGCTCCGTACCGGCGGCACGCGCTCGAAGTTGTAGGGCGGCGGGGGAGAGCTGGTCGCCCATTCGAGCGTGTTGGCCTGCCACGGGTCGTCGCCGGCGATCTCGCCGTGGCGCCAGCTGCGGATCACGTTGATCAGGAAGAGCAGGACGGAGAATGCGATCAGGAAAGACGAGATGGTGATAATCAGGTTGGTCGTCGCCCACTCGGTGTTGGTGTAGGTGGCGATGCGGCGCGGCATGCCCTCGAGCCCGAGGGTGTGCATGATCAAAAAGGTGCCGTTGAACCCTATGAACAGGGTCCAGAAGTTCCATTCGCCGAGCTTGCGGTTGAGCATGCGCCCCGTGATCTTCGGGAACCAGTAGTAGATGCCGGCGAAGATCGTGAACACGCTGCCGCCGAACAGCACGTAGTGCAGGTGGGCCACGACGTAGTAGGACTGGTGGAGCTGGGTGTCGACGGGGACTGAGGCAAGGTAGACCCCGGTGATCCCGCCGATGAGGAACGTCGCCAGGAAGCCGAACGCGAACTTCATCGGGATCGTGAACTCGATCGATCCCCACCACGCTGTCGCGATCCAGTTGAAGAACTTGATGCCGGTCGGGACGGCGATCAGCATCGTCATCAGCATGAAGAAGCCTTCGACGTAGGTGTTCATGCCGACCGTGAACATGTGGTGAGCCCACACGGTCATCGACAGGAAGACGATGCCGAAGAGCGCGGCCACCATCGACATGTAACCGAAGATCGGTTTGCGGGCGAAGACGGGGATGATCTCGGAGATCATCCCGAACCCGGGCAGAATCATGATGTAGACCTCGGGGTGCCCGAAGAACCAGAAAAGGTGCTGGTAGAGCACAGGCCGGCCCTGCGTGGTGAAGAACTGGGTCCCGAGCTGGCGGTCGAACTCGATCAGGATCATCGCCGCGGCCAGCGGCGCGCCGACCACGAGCAGAAGGATCGAGGTCGAGATCTGCGCCCACACGAACAGTGGAAGCCGGGTCAGCTTCATGCCCGGGGCGCGCAGCGCGATGATCGTGGTCAGGAAGTTGGTCGATGCCATGATGCCGCTGATCGCCCAGACGATGATGCTCAGCGCCCAGAAGTCGACCCCGAGGCTGTGCGACTGGTATGCCTTCTCGGTCAGCGGCGCGTACCCCGTCCAGCCTGCGTCGAGCGCGCCGCCGGTGAAGAAGCCGCTGTAGTACAGGATGATCGAGACAGGCACCAGCCAGAAGCCCAGCAGGTTCACGCGGGGGAAGGCCATGTCCCTTGCACCGATCATGATCGGGACCATGTAGTTGGCGATCCCGGTCAGGAAGATCGTGACGAAGAAGAAGATCATCGTCACCCCGTGCGCGGAGATGAGCTGGTTGTAGGTCTCCGCGTTGACCACTGACAGATTCGGCTGAGCGAGCTGCAGGCGGATGATCAGCGCGAAAATTCCGCCGACCACGAAGCTCAGGATGCCCGTGACCATGTACATGATCCCGATCAGCTTGTGATCGGTGGTCGTCAGCCACAGGCTGATCGGCTTGAAGAAGGTGTCGTCGTAAGCCTTGGGACGAGGCAGGACGGTGGTGGCTGCCATCTGGTTCCTATGCTAACTCGGCGATGCCGAGGGGCTGGCCGAGGGCTGCTGCGCCGCGGCCTGCTGCTGGACCCACTGGTTGAAATCGCTCTGGCTCATGGCCTGGACGATGATCTGCATCGTGCTGTGCCCGACTCCGCACAGCTCGGCGCACTCCCCGCGCCACTTGCCCGGCTGGTCGATCTTCATCCACGAGAAGTTGTCGTAGCCGGGAACCGCGTCGGTCTTTCCGGTGATCGCGGGCACCCACCACGAGTGAATGACGTCCGTGCTGTCGAACTGCAGCTTGATGAGCGTGTTGGTCGGCACCACGAACGGCGTGACGTCGCCGGCGAGCGTCCCCTCCTGGTGCACGACGATGCCGTTCATCGGATACCTGTACTCCCAGCCGAACTGGTGGGCCGAGACGACGATCGTCATGTCCGGATTCGCGACGGGCTGGAAGTCCCGCTGGAGCTCCGCGAAGCTGAACGCCACGATCACCAAGACGATGACGAGCGGCGCCACGGTCCATGCGATCTCCAACCCGTTGTGACCGTGGATCTGCGGGGGCACGTAACCAATCGGTTGCCGGGAACGCCGGTATTTCAGCACGACCCACAGGATCGACGCCTCGACTCCGACGAAGACGATGATCGCGACGACCGAGATCCCGATATAGAGGTTGTAGATGTCCTGCCCATTGGGTGAGACGGGGGTGGGGAAGATGGGGGAGAGGCCGCCCGTCGCACATGAGCTCAGCAGGATCGTGGCGAGCGCCAGGCCCGCGAAGGTGAGAGGCGCGCGAAGGCGTGCGGTCACGGCGGTGAAGTATATCGGTGGCGGGACGGGCACCTGGCGTGGCGCCTCGGCGACCGGATAGAATCCAAAACCGAACGTGGCGGTAGCCAGCAAGCCTCGATACGTCGACGTGGCCAACCCAGACCTTGCTGTCGATTGCCCGCGTTGCGGGTTGAGGACGGCGAGGTTCATCGACATGTGCCGCAACTGCGGATACAAGCTGTGGCCCTCGAGCACGATGGCCTCGGCGGCATTCAAAGCCTGGCGAGGCGCCGATCCCGCGCGGGCGGCGGCGTCACGGTTCGACATGGAGCTGCCGATCTTCGTCGACGACACCGTGGACTTCGCCGCCCGGGCTCACGAGCTTGGCATCCATCTCTTCCCGAGCAGCAACTGGCCGTTCGTCATCTGCTTCGGCCTGCTCTTCCTCGCCCTTGGCGCGATTCCATTCCCGTCGGTCGCCCGCATCGTCCTGGCCGTGATCGGCGCCGTGATATTCCTAGCTGGCGTGGTGGGTTGGGTCCTGGTCGAGGACGTGCAGATGTTTCCGAGTGACGGCCCTCAGACCCCTGGCGAGGCGCATCACTGATGGCCGTAGCCAGCATCCGCCCGGAGCAGACGCCGCAGTATCCCGCGATCAAGCCGGGGATGACCGGGATGTACATCTTTCTCGCGTCCGAGGTCATGTTCTTCGGCAGCCTGTTCGCTGTCTACTTCTACATGTACGGCTCGCACATCGTGTGGCCGCCGCCGCCCCCGACGACGAACGAGTTCTACGTCAACTGGTATCCGATCCCCGTCGTCAACACGATCTTGCTGTTCTCCAGCGCTTTCACGTGCCACTTCGGGGCCGACGCGCTGGCGCGCGACAACCGGCGCCGTTTCTTCCTCCTGTGGACCGCGACCATCCTCCTGGGCCTCGCCTTCGAGTTCGGTCAGCTCTACGAGTTCATCTCGGCCTTCGGGCGTGGTATGAGCCTCACCGCCAACAGCTTCGCCAGCTCGTTCTTCATCATGACGGGCTTTCACGGCGCCCACGTGCTCGGGGGCCTCGTGCTGCTGTCGCTCATCCTGTACCGCGCCGCGAAGGGACAGTTCTCGTCCCGGCATCACGTCGGCGTGGCGGCCGTCACGTTGTACTGGCACTTCGTAGACGTGGTCTGGTTCTTCCTGTTCACCATCCTCTACGTCGGTGTGGCGCTGTTCCGATGAAAGCGCTGGCCGCCGCCGTCGCCGCGGCCGCGGTGCTGACGGCGTGTGGCAGCGCGGGTGGCGGCGCGGCCTCGGGCCAGCCGGCCGGCTCGATCAAGGTGACCCTGACCGAGTACAGCTTCAACCCTTCGAACATCAGCGCTCCGAGCGGCAAGGTGGTGTTCTACTTGGTCAACGCCGGATCGGCCTCCCACGACATGATCATCACTGACAGCTCCAAGAACCGGGTGGCCGGCAGCGATCTGATCTCCTCGGGGGATGCCTTCGTCTTCACCGTCGACAGCATCGCCGCCGGGACTTACACCTTCTACTGCGATCAGACCGGGCACGAAGCCGCGGGCATGAAGGGAACGCTGACGGTGACCTAGCGGAGGCGCCCGCCGTTAGGTCGGGGTCGGAGACGGGCTCGGCGATGGCGACGGCGACGGAACGGGCGAGGGGCTCGGTCCCGGCGCGACGCCGATCAACTCGACGTCGAAGACCAGGGTGGCGTTGCCGGGGATGATCACCGCGCCCGTGTTGGGGTCGGTCTGGCCCTGCGTGCCGTAACCGAGCGCCGGCGGGATGATGAGCTTGCGCTTGCCCCCGACCTTCATCCCCGGGATGCCCTCGTCCCAGCCCGGGATCACCTGTCCCACGCCGAGCTGGACGGTGAAAGCGGTGCGGCCGGGCTGCCGGCTCGTGTCGAAAGGCGTGCCGCCGGTGGAGAGCCACCCGGTGTACTGCACGGTCACGTTCTCGAGCGTCTTGGCAACGTCCCCCGTGCCGACCGTGAGGTCGATGAACTTGAGGCCGTCCGGGAGCGTGATCACCGGAAGGCCTGCGCCGGCGTTGAAGTCGTCAGCCCCGGGGGACACGACCGGCGGTGCAGACGGCCCCGGGCTCTCGTTGGCCACCGGCCCGGTGCTCGCATATGGATCCGAATAACCGCACGCTGTGGCGGCGAAGGCGGCTACGGTGAGGACGGTGAGGAGCGATCTCCTCACGAGGCCGCGATGTCGATCGAGCTCATGGTGTCGCCCACCTGGATCTTGTCGACGACCTCCATCCCAGAGGTGACCTGGCCGAAGTGGTTGTAGACGCCGTTGCTGGCAAGGAATGGCGCGTCTCCCAGCGTGATGAAGAACTGCGAGCCGCTGACCCCCGCTGCGCTGGACGCCATGCCGACGGTACCGCGCGGCCACTGCGACGGGTTGGACTCGTCCGGCAATTTGTAGGCGGGTCCGCCGGTGCCGTTGCCCAGCGGGTCGCCGCCCTGCACGACGAAACCGGGTACGACGCGATGGAAGGTCAGGCCGTCGTAGAAGTGGTTCTGCGACAGGTAGACGAAGTTGTTGACCGTCTGGGGCGCGACCTTGGGGTCGACGAACGTGATCACGAAGTCGCCTCGCGTGGTGTGCACGGTCGCGGCGTACTTCTTGGCCTGGTCGATGACGCTGGGTGGCGGCGTGGTTCTCTGTTCCATGCAGGTAACGATCTCATTGTCGCAGCCCGGGGCGAAGGAGGTCGCCGCGCCGCCGGTTTGATCGGAGCCGCAGGCCGCCAGCGAAACGACCGCCGCGGCGATCGCGAGAATCCGCTTCACGGCCGGCAGCTCAGGTGATCGGTAGGAGGGATGCGCGGTGGACACGAGGCTGGATATCCTGACGGGTATGAGCGGCGCCTCGCAACTGGCCGACGAGTACGACGGCATGATGGCCCAGGTCATCGAGGTCGCCGAATCGTGCTCAGACGAGGACTGGAAGGTGCCCTGCCCTAACGAAGAGCGCACCGTGGGGGTGGTCTTCGACCACATCGCACAGGGCAATCCCCAGGTCGTTGTCTGGGTCAATGAGTTCCTGGCCGGTCATCCGGTCCCCCTGACGGCCGAGGAGCTGAACGCCCGCAACGCCGACCATGCCCATCGAGCGGCGAACCGGGCGCGTGCCGAGACGGTCCACGACTTGAAGGAAGGGTCGAAAAGGACCTCGAACGCCATCCGTTCCCTGACCGAACCGCAGCTTCACCAGACGCAAGAGTTCGCCTGGGCTGGCAGGCAGGATGTGGCGTGGGTCGCGAGCGCGGCGCTGAGGCATCCTCGCGGCCATCTCAAGAGCATCCAGGAAGCGCTGGGCCGCTAAGCCCGGCGCGTCAGCGGGTCGGCTCCCGCGCTCCCGTGTACAGCAGCACGGCAAGAACCAGCGCCAGCACGGCGATGACGATCAGCGCCAGCGGCACGTTGGAAGCTGCGGCCACCGAGCCGCCGATCAGCGGCCCGAGGAAGAAGCCGAACGCGACCGAGCTCGCGTTGATCCCGAATATGGTGCTCTGGGCTTCGTGAGGCGTTTCGAGGCCGATCATGCTCGCGGTCGCGGGAATCAGCACTCCGCTGAAAAGACCGTTGAGACCGATCGCGATGACCACTAGCGTGATCCATGGTGAGACGCCGATGAGCGTGACGGCCACCGCCACCAGCACTGCGGCCAGCGCGGTCGTCTTCACGTACCCGATCCGTCTCGTCACCGTCGTGTAGAAGACCGCTGCGCCGCTGCTCGCAACACCGGCGAGGCCGAACCCGATCCCGGTGATCGTGGTCACGCCGCTGCTCGTCATCGTGAGAAGCCTCAGCACCACCAGCTGCTGGGTCGCGGAGTTGGCGACGCTGATCAGGCCCTGCGCGCCCACCAGCACGCGGAGGGCTTTCTTCAAGTCGGGGACCTGGCCGATCAAGGTGAGCGTGCCGAGCTGCGGTCCGCTACGGCGGACCAATGGGCTTTCCCTCACGATCGCGATCACCGGGATCAGGGAAAGCATCAGCAGGACGCCGCCGCCCAGGAAGACGAGGCGTAGCCCGAACACCGACGCGGCCAGGCCGCCGACCACGGGTCCGATCGCTCCGCCCATGGCGACGGCTGACGTGACGACTCCCAGCGCCCAGCCAACGCGATTGCGCGGTGTCTCAGCGGCCACCAGGGCTGTGGCGGCGGCCACCGTGCCGCTGGTCGCGCCCTGCAGGAAACGCAGTACCAGGAGCTCGGTGGGGGTGCGGGCGAAGTAGATCAACCCGACGGTGAGGGCGCCCCCGATCATCGAGCGCAGGAGCATCGGCTTGCGCCCATACCGGTCGCCCATCACGCCCCAGATCGGGCTGGCGATCCCCATCGACAGGCCCGACGCGCTGGCCGCCGCCGCCGTCCAGAGATAGAGGTCGCGGTTGGAGTGCACGCCCAGGTCCTGGGAGATGAAGATCGAGAGAAACGGGAACGCGAAGCTGAAGCCGAAGATGGCCGTGAACTCCGCGAACCACAGCGCCGCCAGGTTGCGGCGCCAGTCGATCCCTCCCGAGTTGACCGGGGGCGTGGTCGCGTTGGGGTCAGTCGACAGGGTCAGGATCTCAGCAGGTCGACGATTCGGTCGGAGGTGATCGGGATGCTGTCGACGACAGCGTCCGGCTTGCGCCGGCGCAGCGCGTCCTCGACCGCGCTCGAGATGGCGGCCGGGACCGGGATCGTCCCGCTCTCGCCCGCGCCTTTGAAGCCTTCGGGGTTGGCGTCAGTGGGGGTGTCGATGTGCACCAGCTCCGGGATGGCGGTGACCTCTCCTGTCGTCACGATGCTGTAGTCGAGGAAGCTGGCCGTGCGGTATCCGCCGTCCGCGTCATAGATTGCCGCCTCGTACAGCGCGTATCCCAGCCCGTGCGCGAAGCCGCCGTGCATCTGCCCTTCGACCAGCATGGGGTTGATGGCCTTGCCGACGTCGTGCGCGATCACGTAGCGCAGCACCTCCACCTGCCCGGTCTCCGGGTCGACGGCGACGACTGCCGCGTGGCACCCGCTCGAGAAGGCGATGGGGCGCGCCGGGTCGAAGCTCTCCATCACCTCCAGTCCTTCTTCGGGCAGGACGTCGGTCGCCGGCACGCTCTTCGACGGGGCGCCGCGAACGCCGATGACCCCATCCTCCAGGACAAGGTCCTGCACGTCGGCCTCGAGCACCTCGCCCGCGCGCTCGAAGACCACTTTGCGCATGGCGGTCCCCGCTCTCGCTGCGGCGTTGCCCACCATCACCGCGCTCCGGCTGCCGGCCGTGAGCAGGGCGAACGGGACCTGCTTGGTGTCGCCGGCCGTCACCTTGATCTTGTCGACCGGCCAGCCGAGGCGGTCCGCGGCCACCTGCGCGGCCATCGTCTCGTGACCCTGCCCCTGCGGCGTCGAACCGACGTAAAGGTGCGCCGTGCCGTCCTTCTCGAGCCGCAGCCGGGCCGGCTCTCCCCGCCCGAAGCCCGTCGATTCGACGCAGCACGCGATCCCGACCCCCACGAGCCTGCCGTCCTCCCTGTCCGCGCGGTCGACGTCGCCGAGCTGCTTCAGCGCCATCGCCAGGAGGCGGGGGTAGTCGCCGCTGTCGTACACCATGCCGCTGCGGCCGGCCGGGAAGCCTGTCGTGTAGGGGATCTGCTCCGGCTGGATGAGGTTGCGCCGCCTCAGCTCGGCCGGGTCGATGCCGAGCTTGCGCGCCAGCTGGTCCATGACCCGCTCCATCCCGTAGTTGCCGAGCGGGCGCCCGCCTCCGCGGATGAAGCCGCCCGGCACCGCATTGGTGTAGATGAGCTGCGCCTCCACGTCCATGGCCGGCAGCACGTATGCCGAGACCATGTGGGAGATGATGATCCCGGGCTGGCCGGTGGCCGATCCCGCGTAGGCGCCGACGTCGTGGAAGAGGCGTCCCCGCAGCCCGCGCAGCTTGCCGTCACGGTCGGACGCCAGCTCGAGCTCGATGACCGCCCCATGCCCTTGTGCCGTGGTGGCCCCGTCCTCGCTGCGCGTAGCGACCCAGCGCACCGGCCGCTTGAGCCGCCACGCCGCCAGCGCCGTCATCACCTCTTCGGGGAACGGGCTGCCCTTGGCGCCGAACCCGCCGCCCACGTCCTCGGCCAGCACACGGACCTTGTCGTCTTCGAGCCCGAGCGCCGATGCGACGGCGGCCCTGACGCCGAACACGTTCTGGGTGGAGGTCCACAGCTTGAGGCCGCCCGTGTCGGAATCGGGCGACGCCGTAACCGTGCGCGGCTCCATCGCGGCGCCCGCGACCCGCGCGGTCGTAAGCCTGATCTTCGCCGTCACGCTGTCCGCTGCGAACGCCGCCTTGATGTCGCCGTACGTCGTCGAATACGTCTGAGCAACGTTGCTTTTCATGTCTGCGTGCACGGTGGCCGCGCCCGGGGCGGTCGCCGCTGCCACATCCCCGACGCCGATCAGCGGGTCCAGCTCGGCGTTCACCTGCTCGGCGGCGTCCAGGGCCTGGTAGGCGGATTCGGCGATCACGAGCGCGAATGCCTCGCCGACGTAGTTCACCTCGTCACGGTTGAGGACGGGCCGGCCGCGCTGCTGGATACCCGGCGGACCGAAATCGCTCAGCCCCGCCGCGACCTCCGGCAGATCGTCAGCGGTCCAGATCGCGACCACACCTGGCATGGCTGCAGCGACGCTTCGATCGACGGCCCTGATTCGCGCATGTGGCAGCGTCGAGCGGCAGAAGGCCACGTGGGCCAGCCCATCGAGCTTGATGTCACCGGCGTAGCGGCCCCGCCCGGTGATGAGACGCTCGTCCTCGACTCGGCGCATGGGCCGGCCGATGTCAGGAGGCACGGGAACTACAATAAGTCGTTCATTCGGGCCCATTGCGCGACCCCCAAAAAAGAGGCGGGCGGCTAGCTCAGTTGGGAGAGCGCCAGCTTGACATGCTGGAGGTCGGGGGTTCGAAACCCTCGCCGCCCACCAATCCGTCTCCGCATGTCGGACGCCTCGGCCCGTTCCGCAGGTGGCCTCTCCGCGCAGGGGCGGAGCACGACGTTGGTAGCCCGGGCGGGATTCGAACCCGCGATATCAGCCTTGAAAGGGCTGCGTCCTAGTCCACTAGACGACCGGGCCGGCCAGGAACTCTAGGTACTCTAGTTGCTGGCCTGTTCGAAGCCCCTAAGGGCCGCCAGGCGAGGCCACAAGCGGGCGTAGCACAATGGTAGTGCGGCAGCCTTCCAAGCTGTTTACGTGGGTTCGATTCCCATCGCCCGCTCCACTTCGACCCCTGGGCTCTTGTCTCAGGTCGTGGACAGGAAGACGTTCTTGAGCTCGGTGTAATGGTCGAGCGCAAAGGGCCCGAGCTCGCGGCCGATGCCCGATTGCTTGAACCCGCCGAAGGGTGTCGTCACGCGCACCGAGTTGTTGGAGTTGATCGATATCGTCCCGGTCTCCAGCGCTCGGGCGACGCGCATCGCACGGCCGGCGTTGGAGGTCCAGATAGAGCCAGACAGCCCGTACACGGTGTCGTTGGCGATGCGGATCGCGTCTTCCTCGTCTCGGAACGGGATGATGGCGACGATCGGTCCGAAGATCTCCTCTCGCGCGGCGCGGTCAGACGGAGCGACCGGAGAGAGCACGGTCGGGGCAAACCAGTAACCCGCTCCGGTGGGCGCGCTGCCGCGAAATGCGACGATCGCGCCGTCGTCGAGGTACGAAGCGACCTTGGCGCGGTGGCCGGCGGAGATCAGGGGGCCCATCTCGGTGCTGTCGTCGAGCGGGTCGCCCACCCTCACGGCCTTGACCGCAGTCTCGAGCGCATGCATGAAACGCTCGACCGCCGACTGCTCGACGAGGATGCGGGAGCGTGCGCAGCAGTCCTGCCCCGCGTTGCCGAACACCGCCATGGGCGCTGAAGCCGCGGCCTTCTCCAGGTCGGCGTCGGCGAACACGATGTTGGCGGACTTGCCGCCGAGCTCGAGCGTCACCCGTTTGATGCCTGCTGCCGCCAGGGCGCCGATGCGCTGGCCGACCTCGGTCGATCCTGTGAACGCGATCTTGGCGACGTCGGGGTGCTGCACCAATCGCTCACCGACCGTGCGGCCGGCTCCGACCACGACGTTGAGCACGCCCTCGGGCAGGCCCGCCTCGAGGGCGATGCGGCCGAGCTCGACGGCTGTCATGGGGGTGAGCGCGGCCGGCTTGAGCACGATGGTGTTGCCTGCTGCCAGGGCTGGCCCGACCTTCCAAGACGTGATCGCGATGGGGAAGTTCCAGGGCACGATCAGCCCGACCACGCCGAGCGGCTCGCGGAAGGTCATGTCGACCCCTCCAGCCACCGGGATGGTGCTGCCGAGAAGCCGCTCGGGCGCGCCGGCGTAGTAGTTGAAGACGTCGACCACCATGCCGACCTCGCCGCGGGCGTCGCTGATCGGCTTGCCTGCGTTGCGGGCTTCCAGCTGCGCCAGCTTCTCGTGGTTCGCCTCGACGGCGGCCGCCAGGCGGCGCAGCAGGTTGGCCCGGTCTTTCGGCGTCACAGCCTTCCAGGCCGGGTAGGCGGCCCTGGCCCGCGCGACGGCGCGGTCGGCGTCCTCCACGCTCGCTTCCTCGAGCTCGGCGAGGACCTTCTCGGTGGCCGGTTCGATGACCTTCAATCTGAGGGTAACAATAGCCTCGGCCCACGACTCACACCGGATTCCAAGCCCGTTTTGAGGTTGGGCGGGAACCATCCCTCGCATGATCACCACACGTACCCTCGTTCTTGCGTCCGTCGTAGCCGCGGCCATGGTCTTTGGCGGGGTGCTCGGCGCCACCGCCATGTCGAGATCAACGCTCACGGCAGCCAACGCGGCCTTCACCGCCACGTCGCCTTCGCCCGGGTTCAAGTCAAATGAAGACCCGACCCACGAAAAGGGTGAGTCGGCAGCCAAGGAAGCTGCCGAGAACAACGGCACGTTCCACCCGGCAGGCACCGGCGGCTCGTTCAGCGGTCACTCCAACGAGACCGCCAGCCACGAGGCCGGCGAAAGCGTCGCTCGAGAGGCCCAAGAGAACGCGGCGCCGACCTCGCCGTCGCCGACGAAGTAGCCACGATCCGGGTCCTCCAGGTACGGGCGCCGTCTGGGCGCTCGTACCCCGACCCGATTTACTCCGAGGGGCCTGCCTGCCCTCGCCGGGTCGTTTTCGGGCAAGACACCGCATGCCCAATCCGAGCGCTTCCAGTCCGGGACCGGCGGTCGTCCCGTCTTCTTGGGACGAACCTCGATCGTTCGACCAGCTGGTAGCGGTGGATGTAGCGAGGACAGTTCGGGAACACCTCTTGCACCATGACGCGCACGATGAACTGCGCCAGGGGGTAGTCCGCCATCAGTGGATCGGCCTGGTCGACGGCGGCTGAGCCGTTGACCCGCATTCGGTTGCGCCGCTCGAAATCGATGAAGAGCATCCCGACCTCTTTGGTGGCCACAGCATTTCCCATCGAGAGGTACAGGCCGTTTCCGTCGTAGTTCGGAAAGGCCAAGGTGTGCTCGTCGAGGACGCGTACGAAGCCCGGGTCGCCCCCCTTGTACGAGCAGTTAGGCCTGCCTTCAGGGTCGACCGTCGCGAGAAAGAACATGGTGGACCTGGCGCTCCTCGATGTGGTCGGTGAGGCGCCGTGTGTCAAAGAGGTCCTGAAGCTCTCTCTGCGCGTGGTGAAACATCGTGGTCATGCCGGAAGTGCAGGAGGCCCGGACGAGGCCGGGAACAGGGGTTAACCTGAGGTTCTGAGTACCAAGACGAAGGTCTATATCGAACAGGGGGCCAAGCGCGCTTTCGCCAGCGCGGCCGCCTGGCCCGGCTGGTGCCGCGGGGCGAAAAGCGATGTGGCCGCGCTCGAAGCGCTCGCCGCGTATGGGCCGCGCTACGCGCGCGTCGCCACGCTCGCCGACATCGCTTTTCCGGCGTCCCTGACCGGGTTCGAGGTGGTCGAGCGCATGCGTGGAAACGCGACTACCGATTTCGGCGCGCCTGGGATTCCCGCGCAGGACGAGGCGCGAAAGCCGACCCCGGCCGAGGCCCGACGGATCAGCGATCTCCTGGAGGCCTGCTGGAAATATCTCGACCGGGTGGTGGCGAAGGCGCCCGCCTCGCTCCGCAAGGGCCCGCGTGGAGGCGGCAGGGACCGCGACGCGATGTTCGACCACGTCCTCGGGGCCGAGGCGATGTACGCAAGGGCGCTAGGAGTGCGGCTCGAGCAGCCGGACGGCAGGGATGAACCGGCCGTGCGCGCTTTCCGCAAGGCGATCCTCGACGGGCTGGCGCACCCAGATCGGGCGGCGAAGTGGCCGCCGGCCTACGCCGTCAGACGCACCGCATGGCACGCACTCGATCACGCCTGGGAGATCGAAGACCGCATACCCTGACCTCCTGAATGGAGAACTCTTCGGGTGGCCTGCTCGTCGTGATGGCTCACCCCGACGATGAGTCGATGGGGTGCGGGGGCCTGATCCTCCGCCACACGCGGGCTGGAATTCCCGTTCATCTCATCTGCGCGACTTACGGTGAGGCGGGCTGGACCGGCAAGCCGATCGGCGCCCGGCGAGGGGACCTTGCTGAGATCCGCGCGGCCGAGCTCGAGGACGCGGCCGGCGCGCTGGGCCTGGGCGGTGTGGAGTTGTGGGATTACCCTGACGGCGGAGTGGCGGCGTCGAACCAGCAGGAGATCACTCACCGGATCTGGGAGGAGATCACCAGGCGGCGTCCCCGGGCCGTGGCAGGCTGGGGACCGGACGGCATTTACGGGCATCCCGACCATGTCGCGATGGGAGCCTGCACCGACGCGTCCGTGGCGGCGATGACCGAGGGCGAGCGCCCAGCGCTGTACCACCTGGCGGTCGACGTGCCCCTCAAGGAGTTCTACGACGCGGCGGTGCGTCTCGGCGGCGGGGACCATTCGCCGCCACTGGTCGTCCAGGACCATGTCGACGTCGTGATCAACCTCAGCGCCGACGAGGTGATGATGAAGCTGCGTGCGATCGACTGCCACAAGAGCCAGCTGGAGGATTGGCGGATCGCCATCCGCGAGCATCCGCACCTCATGGAGAAGGGCTTGGGCCACGAGCCATATGTCACCGTATCGTCGCGCACATCTGGTCTCGCGGCCGCGGGCTTGCTGGGCGAGTTCACGTGAGAGGCGGGCCATCAAGGGGTGACCACCGCGTGATGACCACCGATTTGACGAGCAGGCAACCATCGATTGCCTGCCGAGGACTGAACCTTCCTGTCCTTGAATCGCAGCCGATCTGTTCTAACCTTTAGCCCCTGAATCGCGTGGTGCCGGGGCACCCATCAAAGTCGGGGGTGATTGAGTTCATGGACGTTCAGGAAGCGGTGGCGGAGAACTCCGCTGTGCCTTCGGCCGAAGAGAACGGCGAGGCACGGCGAGAAGGACAGCGCAAGTTCACGATGGGCCCGAACGACAGCCTGGAAGGCAAGCTGACCTATGACGGTTCGGTCCACGTCGACGGCCGGGCAGAGGGTGAGCTTCGTGTGACGGGCAACATCGACGTCGCCGCGGGCGCCGCGGTCAAGGCCGTGCTCGAAGGCGCGAACGTGACTCTCAAGGGACATGTCGAGGGCGCGGTGACCGCGCGCGACAAGCTGACCCTGGGCAAGAACGCCAAGCTCAGCGGCGACATCGTCGTGCGAAGGCTGCAGATCGAAGACGGCGCCACGCTCAACGGCCATGTCCGAATGGGAGACGGTGAGCAGCAGGCGTCCCAGTAGGACTCCGGCCGAGCTCCCGACGGAGGGCGGCTCCGCCGGGTTGCGCAACTCCGTCGTCCTGGGCCCCAGGGACCGCCTGATCGGCCGCCTTTACGTCGAAGGCGACCTGCGCGTGGTCGGAACCGTCGACGGTGCCCTCGAAGCGACCGGGGACGTGGAGATCGACGATGGCGGCCAGGTGAAGGGCCCGGTCACGGCTCGCCAAAAGCTCGTGGTCGGCAGCGCAGGCTCTTTGATCGGCGACGTGCGCGTCACGCGCCTCGAGGTGCGTGACGGCGCGACTTTCAGCGGCAATGTGTCGATGGGCAAGCATGCCGTTGAGGAACCCGTGGCACAGGGGGCAAAGGACGAAGCGCCCGCGGCGGCGGAGCCGGGAGCCCAGCCCGCCCCGGCACAGCCGAAGGGAAAGCGCCGCTAGACGCCCGCTCCGGCCACCCAGTCGAGCACGCTCGACAGGAAGGCCGGTCGGTCGTCGATGTGCACATGGTGTCCCGTGCCGGGCATCGTCTCCACTGCCCAACCCATCGCACGAAGTCGATCGGCCGCAGGCTCAGACACGTAGGGGCTGCCTGCGGCCAGGACGACGAGTGAAGGACCGAGCGGAGGGCCGGTCGGTGTGAGATCGCCCCTGCGTCCGATGAACGCGCGGGCCGTCTTTTCATCCCACAGCGCCAGGCCCGCGTGTCGCGATGCCAGCACCTGGGCCGGCCAGCGAGGGTTGGCCCTTGCGATGTCCTCGACGCTCAGGAGCTTGCGCGCCTCGAACTCGGCGATGCTCTTCTCGGCGTCCGCGGGTAGTCCCCAGGCCGGGTCTTCGTAGACGGCGCGCGCAGGCTGGAGGCTCGCGGCCGCGGCCACCAGCAGAGCACCGCCCATCGAGTGGCCGACCGCCAGCTCGGGCGCGCTCGGGAGGCTGTCGAGCAGGTCGGCCGTCCATTCGTCGATCGAATACGTGCCCCGTGGGCTCTCCCCATGCCCGCGCAGGTCGGGGGCCAGCACGTGGTAACCCCGCGCAGCGAGGTCCGGCGCCAACCACGTCCAGGTTGCCGAATATCCGCTCAGGCCGTGGATGAGTACGGCGTGGCGGTCGCCCGATCCCCATTCCCGAACGTGGAGGCGCACAGACTCAGCGCTCGGAGGGCTTCTTAGGAGCGCGTTTCCTGGCGGATGCCTTCTTCGGGGTCTTGGCCGGCATCGCGCCGGCGACGGTGCGCGCGCGCTTGATCAGTGTCGAGGCGGAGGCAGGCTTGACCTGCCAGTCCCCGGGCACCACCACGTATCCCCCCATCTTGTGGCCGGCCATCGGCTCGAAGTCGCGGCCGCCCTGCTCCTTGACCTTCGCAATTTCGGGCTCGGGCAGGCGCACCACGAGGTCGTCGCCGAAGAGCCCGCAGAACATGTTGCCGTTGACGAATGCTGACAGCTGGCCGAACATCGGCTTCAAGGAGACTCCCGGCCCATCGGGCACCAGTTTCGTGAACGCGATTTTCGCGTCCTCGCTGGGCCTTGGCAGCTTCATCGGCCCTCTTGCCATCGGGCTCATCATTCCACCTCCAGGGCAATCCTGAGGCCGATCTTCGGGGATTGACGACCCATCTCTAATGCGGATACTGTCGTGCGAGACTGCGGCAGCCGTCACGAGAGGAGTAGGCACATGAGCTGGAAGATCGAGGGGACCTATTTCGAGAACTGCAACTGCGACTGGGTCTGCCCCTGCACGGTGACCAGCTTCGCGTCACCCGCGACGCAGGACAGGTGTCACGTCATTCTCAACTACCACGTGCAGCGTGGCGAGATCGACGGGGTGGACGTGAGCGGCCACAGCGTGTCGATCATCGCCGACGCGCCGGCGATGATGCTCGACGGCAACTGGAACGTGGGACTGATCATCGATGACAAGGCTTCCAAGGAGCAGGCTGACAAGCTGGCAGGAGTCTTCTCGGGCCAGATGGGCGGGCCCATGGCGAACATTGCGCCGCTGATCGGCAAGGTGCTCGGCATCGAGCGCATGCCGATCGACTACGGGGACGATGGCCACCGCCACCATGTGAAGATCGGAGGCGACATCGCGATCGAGGTCGAGGATTACGTGCCCCAGGGTTTTTCCGAGCCCACCCGTCTATCGGGCGTCTTCCACCCATCGAACACCACCGTCGCGATCGCGCGGCCGACCAGCTCCCGCATGAAGGCCTTCGGCATGGAATTCAAGAACGCGGGCAAGAGTGCTTTCTCGGCGCCTTACCAATGGTCGAGCTGACAGCTCGCTGATGCAGACGCAAACGCGGGTTTTCGCACTGCCGCGGCCGGTTGCCGCGACCATCGTCGCGGCGCTCCTGGCATGCGCTGCGGCCGCATGGCTGCTGACCATCAGGCAGGCGGCCTCGATGGGCATGGGCGGCGTGGCCATGATGGATGCCGGCCTGTTCCTCGTGACCTGGGTCGTGATGATGGTCGCGATGATGTTCCCCTCAGTCGTGCCGATCGTGCTGGCACACGCCTCCGTATCGCGTTCGCGTGGCGCAAGCAGCCTGCCCACCGCCGCTTTCGTGGCCGGATACCTGTTGGTTTGGACGGCCGCCGGGCTGGTGCCGCTGGCCGTCATCCAGGTTCTCTCGTCGTCACTCTCCGCGCCTATCGCGGGGTGGCTGCCGCGGCTGGCCGGCGTGGTCATCGTGCTCGCCGGCGTCTACCAGCTGACTCCGATCAAGAACTTCTGCCTCAAGGCGTGCCGCTCGCCTCTCGGTTTCGTCCTGACGCACGACTTCGGGGGCGGCGCCGCCGCTGCGGCGAGGGCGGGCATTGCGCATGGGCTGTATTGCCTGGGCTGCTGCTGGGCCTTGATGGCCGTGCTCGCGGTGCTCGGCTTGATGAACGTGGCGTGGATGGCCGCATTTGCCGTCGTCTTCTTCCTCGAGAAGAACTGGCGGTCTGGTGTTCAGCTATCCCAGGCGGTGGGGCTCGCCTGTGTGGTGGGTGGCTTATTCGTACTGATCGCGGCCTGAGCGCCGTTTCTCGCACCGACAGCTGAGGGACCTCGGTACCCTAGCCAGCGGGCATGCCCATCTCAACTGAAGAACGCCGGATCGTGACGGTGCTTTTTGCTGACATGGCGGGCTCTACCGCGCTCGGGGAGGACCTCGACCCGGAGGAGATGCGGCGCATCCTGGCCCGCTACTACGCGATCGCGCGCGATAGCGTTGCGCAGCACGGCGGGACGGTCGAGAAGTTCATCGGAGACGCCGTGATGGCGGTGTTCGGTCTGCCCACCGCACATGGAGACGATCCCGATCGGGCGGTGGCGGCCGCGATCGCGATGCGCGAGCACATCCGCGCGGACACGCTGCTCCAGGGCCGCATCGCCGTGCGCTTCGGCATCAGCACCGGTGAGGTGGTGGCGAGCCGCGACCAGTCGGCGGGCGACTTTCTCATCACGGGCGATGCGACCAACGTCGCGGCCCGGCTGCAGCAGGCGGCCGATACATGGGCGATCCTCGCGAGCGACCGCACAGTGCGCGCCGTCGTCAACTTCGAGTTCGGGGAGGAGCTGGCGATCACGGCGAAGGGAAAGTCGGCGCCGGTCGCGGCGCGACAGGTGCTCGGCCCTCGCAAGGCAAAGGCGCACCGCCCCACGCGGATGCCTCTGGTCGGCCGCGAGAACGACCTCGCACAGCTGCAGCTCGTGGCGCGCCGGGCGGTCAACGAGAAGCGGCCGTCGATGGTGAGCGTGATCGCTCCCGCAGGCACCGGCAAGACACGCCTGGTCGAGGAGTTCCTGGACTGGCTGCCGACCCTTGCGCCTAACGCCGTGGTCGCGACTGCGCAGTGCCTGCCTTACGGCCAGCAGCTCACTTACTGGCCGATGCGCCAGGTGCTGTTCAACCTCATGGGCCACCGCGAAGACGCGATGCCGGCCCACATGCGCGAAGACATCGCTGAGTGGCTGCGGGGCCTCGGAGTAGAAGATGCCGACCGCAACGCGAAGCTGCTGGCGGCCACCGTCGGCGAGATGGGCACCGAGGGGGTCGACAAGGACCAGCTATTCGTGGCATGGCGCTCAGCCCTTGAGGCTGTGTCAAGGCGCACGCCGCTCGTGATCGTGTTCGAAGACCTGCACTGGTCGAGCGACAGCCTGCTCGACCTCGCTGAGTTCGTGATGCAGCCGCGTGGCGAGGCGGCGGTGCTCATGATCGTGCTCGCCCGTCCCGAACTGCTCGACCGCCGCCCGAACTGGGGCGGCGGCCGCCTCAACCATCTCGCCATCGCGCTCGAGCCCCTGGGGGGTGCCGCCATCGCAAACCTGGTCACGCACCTGCTCGAGACCGACGCGCCGGACGTGATCAAGTTGGTCGCGGAGCGCTCGGAGGGCAATCCCTTCTACGCCGGCGAGCTCGTGCGCTCCTACCTCGAGCAGGGCTCCCTCGCCAGGCTGCCGGACACTGTGCAGGCGACGGTGCTCGCCAGGCTCGACCTTCTGCCGCCGATGGAGCGCCGCGTGCTGCAGCTCGGCAGCGTGTTCGGCCGCTCGTTTCGGGCGTCAGGGGTGCAGGCGCTGGAGCCGGGTCTTGCCGGCCACGCGCGGCAGCTGTGCGACGAGCTGGCCGACCGCGACCTCATCCGCACGATCGACGGCGACCGCTACAGCTTCCGCCACATCCTCATCCAAGAGGTCGCTTATGGCACGCTGCCCCGCTCGGAGCGGGCACGCCTTCATGCCGAGGCCGCGCGCTGGGTCGAGTCGATGAGTGAGGGCCGCGACATCGTGCTGGCCGAGATTCTGGCGTTCCACTACCAGGAGGCTGCGATCCTTCTGACTGCGCTGGACCCGGCCGCTGAAAGCACGACCCGCGCCCGCCACAAGGCCGCCCAGTGGCAGTTGACCGCAGCCGACGTGGCCGCCGCGGCGGGCGCCACGCCCGAGGCCGTACGTCACATCCGTTCATCATTCGACTTCGTGGAGGCCTCTCGGCTGCCGCGGCTCCACGAGCGCATCGGCGACCTGACTGCGGGGGACACCGGCCTGGACGAGTACGGGATGGCCCTGGAAGGGTACGAGCAGCAGGGCGCGCCAGTCGACGACCAGCTTCGAGCCCTGGCCGGCATGCTCATGGTGGCGACCCGATGGCAGGGCTCGGTCGGCGATCGGCCGTCAGGGGAGTCGATGGATGCGCTGCGCGCCAAGGGGCGAGCGCTGCTCGAGCGCGCAGACGATCCACGTTCGATCGGGCGCTTTCTCTCCGCGGACGCCTTCTTCCCGTTCTGGGTCCAGGCCGACCGCATCCCGGACGAAGGCGAGCTGGCGGAGGCGCAGGCCAGCGCGGAACGGGCGATCGCGATCGCGACCGAGCTGGACGATCCCGAGCTCGCCAGCGCAGGCCTCGACGCTTTGAGCGGTGTCGCCACCTCCAAGAACGACTGGACATGGGCCATTGAATCAGCCAGGCGGCGTCTCAAGTTCGAGGAGAGGCTGGGCCTTTACGAGAGGCTCGACGCTCATTCGATGGTGGCCTGGATGTCCTACTTGATGGGGGACCTCGCCACCGCCGAGCGCGACTCGGGCGAGATGGTGGGCCGATTGCTGCCGGGCCAGGCGCCATATCCCGCGCTGCACCTGTTCGCCTGGCGGACGCTGACCTTGATGATGCTCGGCCGCTGGGATGAGGCGACCGCCACGTTCTACCGCGCGCTGGAGGCCTGGCGCGATGCGGGCAGCCTCGCAGCCGGCTATGCCCTGCGAGGCTTCATGGCGGGCTTGAGCATCGGGGTCGGCCGGGGCGACGGGCGCCTTGTCGCCGCCGCCTCGGATGCGATCGACTCGATCCTGGCCCGATTTCCTTCAGGCCACCTGAACCAGGTCCTGCGGTCCTACGTCAAGGGACAGGCCGGCTTCCCCGAGGAGGACCCCGCCGTCACCAAAAGGCAACCGGCCGAGATGATCGAGCGGCGTCTGTCCCTTGCTAGCGACAACCACCAGCCGGTGCCGGACGTGGTCCATGACGTCATCCTCAAACGCGCGATCGGAGACCGATTGCCCATGCTGGAAGGTGAGGTCAGGCGCTCGATCGGCCTGGCACGCCGCGATGCCGGCGAGCTCGACAGGGCGGCGGTGATCTGGGAGCGGATCGGGGCCTTGCCCAACCTCGGACGCGTGCGGGCGGAGCGTGGGGCGCTGAAGGGTGATGCGACCGAAAGCGAGGCGGGCCTGGCGATCCTGAAGAAGGTCGGCGACGTCAATTACGTCGACAGGTTCTCGGCGCGGGCCTGAACCCGCGCCGAGCCATAGGTCAGATCAGGGGTACGAGAGGACGCAGCCGCCGGCGCCGCTGTTGAAAGCGTTGCTCCACAGGGACTGCACCGCGTAGCTGGCGCCTCCGAGGGAGATGTCCGCCGCCGCGCCCTGACCGGAGCTGATCCAGGCGCACTTGTCGCCGTTCTCGGCGCCGCTGCCGTCAAGCCATCCCGTGCTGGGGAATGGGTCCGTGATCGTCTCCCCATATTCGTGGCCGCCGACGATCGAGAAACCGTCAAAGTAGCCGGCGCTGCCTGCGTTCACGAAGTTCATTCCGCACGAGGTTCCAGCGTCGGGCTGGTACGGCATGTACGCGAACGAAAGGGTCCCATTGGTGGAGCCGGTCGAGCTGTGGTACGCGCACCACTGAGTGCCGAACCCGCTCTCGGAGTGGCCGCTCGGCGTGAACACCAGGTAATCGGCGGTGGCGCTGTAGCCGAAGTGAGCGGCTGCCGCCACGGCCTCAGCTGCCACAGCGCTCTGGCTGATGCTGCTGGGCAGAGCGCTGGTGTCGTTCCAGATGCCGGCCAGCTGGCCGGTCGGGTTGGTGACGTAGGTGGCACCGCTCACGGTGGCGCAGTTGGTGGTCCCGGAGGGAACGCTCTGGCAGTACTGAGTCGTGGAGTTGGACCAAGAGCTGCCCCCTACGTTGCCGAAGAATCCCTGCACGTAGCTCTGCGCCTGGGTGCTGCTGAAGCCGCCGGTGGAGAATCCGGTGGACCACTGCGGGCCCCAGTAGTCGATGAACACCCTGGGCGACTGCTCGATCGCCCCGCCGTGCGATGAGAGCAGCGAGCTGCCGCTGTGGTGGCGGGCGTTGTGGGCGCCCTTGACCTTCAGATAGACCACGCCTCCGGCGTGGGCTGACGAACTGGCCGCCGTGGCGGTCAGGAGGGCCGAAACGGCAAGCATGGACAGGCCGAGTTTGAGCGTGCGCCGCATCGAAATATTCTTCCTCCCGGTCGCTGATCGGACGGCAACGGCGCCCGGCGCCGGCGTATTTATATCCGCGGGCTGTTAAGCCGTCAATGATCTAAAGCGACTGATCCCAGCCGGGGCTGCGTTGGAGAGGCGTGACATGGTGAGAAACGTGTCCGGCCGTCCGGGCGCCGACGATCTCAGAGGGGTCGCCGGCGCCTTGGTTTATGGGGCTGCCGGTTGAAGGCGCCGGTTTACGATGGCCGGGCCATGACTCAACAAGACCCCTCGGCTCCCGGCCCGGAAGCCCCGGTCGAGCCGGCCTTTACCCACCCGGCTTCGCCTTTCATCCGCACCGAGGCGCCCATGCCGGCCAAGTTCCCGGTGCCCCCGCTGAGCGCGCCGGTCGCTTCGACCTGGGTGGTTTACCGCGCGCAGATCGAGTTCGGCCTGGTCGTGCTCGCTTTCCTGATGGTCATGGTCGGGTGCGTGACGGTGGTGCAGGCCAACCCGACGGCAGCCTGGCGTTACTACGTGGCGGCGCTGCCGCTGGTGCCGGGGGCGTTCCTCGCCTGGCTCTTCGTACGTGCCGTGGGTCGCCTGAGCGACCTGCAGAAGTGGATCCAGATCCAGGCCTTCGGCTTTGCCCTGGCCATGACGGCGCTGGTGACCTTCGCTTATGGGTTTCTCGAAGGCACCGGGATGCCGTACCTGAACTCGGTTTTCGTGCTGCCTCTCATGGCGATCCTTTGGGGGCTAGCCGCCGCCACGCTGGCCCTGAGGTATCACTACCGCCGGTAGACGTCACCGGCCGTAGACTGAGGCCCGGTGTCAAGGGGGCGGCGCCTCGCGCAACTCGGTCTGGTCGTCCTGGTCGCCGTGCTCGCCGGCACGATCCTGATCGGCAGGCCCGTACCACCCCTGCTCGCGGCGGCGACGGGCAGCCCATCACCGACGGCGCGACCTTTCCCCACGCAGGCTCCTGCGGCTGACCTCGGCAACCTTGACGACGACATCGGTTCGATCATGGTCGTCTCGACTCGTGGGACCGACATCTCGCCGGCGCTCCGTGCGCTTTTGACCGAGGGGAAGGTGGGCGGCGTGCTCCTTTTCGGTTCGAACTTTGGAAGCAGCCCTGCCGGCCTACGGGCCTGGAGTGATCGGCTGCAGGCCATCGCCTCGAGCGCATGCCTGGACCATCCGATCCTCCTGATGACCGACGAAGAAGGAGGGCAGGTGGCCCAGGTGCGGGCCAGTTTCGCGCCACCATCGGAGCTCGTCGCGGGCGCCGGCGGTGCGGATCACGTGCGCGCGCTGGAGCGTGCATCGGCCATTGGGCTTCGCTCGGCCGGACTGGGACTGGACCTGGCGCCGGTCGCCGACGTGCGGACCAACTCCCTGGACAACGTGATCGGCGACAGGTCCTTCGGCTCGAACCCGGCCCACGTTGCGCCGATGGTCGCCGCGGCGGTACAAGGCCTGCATGACGGCGGGGTGGGCGCGACGCTGAAGCATTTCCCCGGCCTGGGAGGGGCGGCGGGCGACCCGCACGTGGCGATCCCGACGGACCCCGAGACGGAGGCGCAGTGGGAGCGGGTCCAGATGCCGACGTTCCAAGCAGGCATCGCTGCGGGCGCTGACGCCGTGATGACCACGGCGGTCTACGTGCCCGGCCTCGGAGGCGGCAGGATGCCGGCCATGTTCTCGGCTCCAGTGGTGTCGAAGCTGCGGACCCAGCTCGGATTCGGCGGCGTGATCGTGACCGACTCGTTGAGCATGGGTGGGATCGGGGCGCGGTGGTCTCTACCCGACGCCGCCGTCCTCGCGGTGGGCGCGGGCAACGACCTGGTGCTGCTCAGCAACGGGGATCCCGGCTACGAGGCGGAGGCGATGGCCGCGGTCCGTGCGGCCGTGCTGTCGGGACGGCTCGACCGAGCCGCCGTCCACGCATCAGCCCTGCGGGTCAACGCCCTTCGCGACAGGTTCGGGCGCCGATTCACTCCGTGCCGGACTCCGATCTCGGCCTGATGGCCGCTCTGACGGGCCAAGGTAGAATCATCTCTCTGTCCGAGCGGGAGTAGCTCACTTGGTAGAGCGCGACCTTGCCAAGGTCGAGGTAGCGGGTTCGAAGCCCGTCTCCCGCTCCAAACCTCCTT
>Ga0307372_10000281_pt1 | contig 91505 bp, 79 predicted proteins | sample OX1MG_FD_202533 | JGI IMG/M metagenome (GOLD analysis project Ga0307372, IMG submission 202533) | Soil microbial communities from Risofladan, Vaasa, Finland - OX-1 | ecosystem: Environmental > Terrestrial > Soil > Coastal area > Acid sulfate soil | place: Finland: Risofladan, Vaasa | collected... | reverse complement strand
TCACGCACTGTGCGATGACGGCCACCTTTTGCAACTCCCGTTGGCTCAACGTGAATGTCTCCTGTCTCATGGGGTGACATTTTCACGCGGCCGTTAAGGGGTGACAGAATTATCTGGCTAAGACACCCTATATGCTACCAGGCCGGGCGATCGGCAACCGCTTTTCATTCGGGCAGCGGCTTGGGCCGCGCCAAGCGTCCGTGCTAGCATCGCTCGGAATCAACGGTGTGAGCCGGGCCCTGGCCGGCCAAAAGCGATGAATTTCGAGCTCAACGACCAGCAAAAACTCGTTCGCGATACCGCTCGCCACTTCATGGAATCCGAGCTTCGCCCACACTTGCGCCAATACGAAAAAGAGGAGCATTTCCCCGCCGAGGAGATTCGCCGGCTCGGGGAACTGGGTTTCTGCGGCATGTTGATTCCGGAAGAATGGGGCGGCGCGGGCGCCGATACCGTCAGTTACGCCGTCATGCTGGAAGAAATCGCCCGGGTCGATGCCTCGACCGCCGTAACGCTGAGCGTGACGAATTCGGTGGTGGGCGGCCCGCTGCTGCGGCACGGCAGCGAGGCGCAGAAACAGCGGTGGCTCGCGCGCCTGGCGAGTGGCGAAATTCTCGGCGCCTTCTGCCTCACCGAGCCGCAGGCGGGATCGGACGCCGGCGCGATTCAAGCTCGCGCCGAGCGCCGCGGCAACGAGTACGTGCTGAACGGCACGAAGATATGGGTCACGAGCGGCGGCCAGGCCGGCCTTTACATTGTCTTTGCCAAGACCGATCCCGGCGCCGGCCGGCGCGGCGTGAGCGCTTTTCTGGTCGAGCCCGGCACGCCCGGCTTTCGGATCGTCCGGCACGAAGATAAAATGGGGTTGCGACTTTCCCCTTCGGCTGAAATCGCTCTCGAAGATTGCCGGGTTGCCGCCGACCAGATGCTCGGGGCCGAAGGCGAAGGGTTGAAGATCGCCCTGGCCGGGCTCGATTCGGGACGGATCGGGATCGGCGCGCAATCGGTGGGAGTGGCGCAGGGCGCGCTCGAGCTGGCCACGCGCTACGCCCGCGAGCGGCGCGCTTTCGGCCAGCCGATCTCCGAGTTTCAGGCCATTCAGTGGAAGCTGGCCGATATGCAGACCGAGATCGACGCGGCGCGCATGCTCCTCTGGCAGGCGGCGTGGCTGCGCGACCAGGGGGCAGAACGGCTGGGGCGGTTTTCCTCGCAGGCGAAATTGTACGCGAGCGAGATGGCGAACCGGGTGGTCTATCACGCGGTGCAAATTCACGGCAGCGCCGGCTACTCGCGCGAAAGCGCGATCGAGCGCTTCTATCGCGACGCCCGTGTTCTGACGATTTACGAAGGTACGAGCGAAATTCAGCGCCTGGTGATCGCTCGCGACCTGCTCGGCGGCCGCCAAGGCGGCGAAAGAGGGAATTAGAGTGACGGGACCCGATTCTCCAGGCGGCCAGGGCCGCGCATCCGCCAAAGCGCGCCGCCGGCGCCGCAGAGTGCTCAGCGGCATGCGGCCGACCGGGCCGCTTCACCTGGGCCATTATTTCGGCGCGCTTTCCAACTGGGTGCGCATGCAGGAGGAATACGACTGCTTCTTTTTCGTCGCCGACTGGCACGCGCTGACGACGCACTACGCCGAAGACACGCGCCTGGTGCCCCGGAACACGCTGGAAATCGCTCTCGATTGGCTCTCGACCGGCATCGATCCCCAAAAGAGCACGCTGTTCGTGCAGTCGATGGTGCCCGAGCACGCCGAGCTGCATCTGCTGCTTTCGATGATTACCCCGCTCGAATGGCTCGAACGCGTGCCCACCTACAAAGAGCAGATCGCGCAGCTTCGGGATAAGGACCTCGGCACGTACGGCTTTCTGGGCTATCCGCTGCTGCAAACGGCCGATATCGTCATGTACGACGCCGATCTGGTTCCCGTCGGCGAGGATCAGGTGCCGCACATCGAGCTGTCGCGCGAAATCGTCCGCCGGTTCAATTTCCTGTTCGGGCTTGAAGTCGGCGCGGCGAAGCTCGCAGAACCGGAAAACCTGGAGGCAGCGACGAGCGTCGTCACGCAGACGAAGCTGTTAGAAGCCGGGGCATCTTTTGGCGGGGAGTCCGCGCCGCGTGACCCCGAGGAAATCATTTGGGCGCTCCGGCGGCTGGCGGCAAGCGAGGGAATCGAGAACTTTCTCGCGCGAAGCGATGTCCTCAGGTCGTTCGTTCGGTACAGTCCCCCACTGATCGAGCCCAGCTCGATGCTTACGGAAACGCCGCGCTTTCCCGGCACCGATGGCCGGCGCATGGCGAAAAGCTACGGCAACGCGATCTGGCTGCGCGACGAGCCCGACGAGATTCGCAAGAAAGTGCTCGGGATGATGACCGATCCGCAGCGCGTCCGCCGCACCGATCCCGGCCGGCCCGAAATCTGCCCGGTTTTCGCCTATCACAATCTTTTTTCCCCCTCCGATGCGATCGCGTGGGCCGAAGCCGGCTGCCGCAGCGCGGGGATCGGCTGCGTCGAATGCAAGAGGGCCATGGCCGAAAACCTGATTCGGTGGATCGAGCCGGTGCAGGAGCGCCGCAGGCAGTTCGAAGCCGATCCGGACCGCGTGCAGCAAATCCTCACCCAGGGATCGAAGCGAGCCCAGCGCGTGGCGCGGCGAACGATGAAACGCGTTCGGGAAGCCATTTTCGGTTCCACGCGCCCTGAAACCCGCAAGCGCCCGGGCGAGCCGCATCCAGCCGAGCCGCTCTGGAGCGAAAGTGACTGATCCCGCGCGGCCCTGGCTCCCCTATCAGATTCAGCTCGAACGCTACGAAGGTCCGCTCGATCTGCTGCTCGATCTGATTCGCAAGCAGCAGATCAACATCCACGATATTCCCATTGCTTCGATCACGGGCCAATACCTCGAATATCTGCACCGGCTCGAACAATTCGACATCGATATATCCGCCGATTTTCTCTACATGGCCGCGACGCTGATCTACATCAAGTCCAAGATGCTCCTGCCCGCCGAGCCCACCCTGCCCGGCCAGGAGCCGGCCGAGGACCCGCGCGAGGAACTGGTTCACCGCCTGCTCGAGCACGAGCAGTTCAAGAGCGCCGCGCAGATGCTCCACGAGCGCCAGCAGATCGAGGACCACGTCTGGTCGAAACCCGACCTCAGCCTGTACGAAGGCGGCGAATCGGAACGCGAACTGGTCGTCTCCGTGATCGATCTGGTGAAGGTTTTTCAGCAGGTGCTCGATCGGAAGCGCGAACGAAAAGATATCGAACTCGGGAAGGACGAATTCACCGTCGCCGTGATGATGGTCCTGTTGCGCGAGCGGTTCGGCGAAACCGATTCGCTGCGGCTCGTTGAATTCTTCGAGAGCTGCCCGACGCGGCGCGCGATGATCGCGGCGTTTCTCGCGCTGCTCGAAATGGTGCGCCTGGGAGCGGTGCTGGTGGTCCAGGACGAAGCGTTCGATGAAATCATGCTGCGCAAACACAAGATGTTTGATGTAGTGTTCTCGAAAGAGACAAAAGAAGGGGCTCCCGGGGATCCGGGCCGGGATTACAACTGACGATGAATGCTGCTGAACTCAAGGGATCGCTCGAAGCGATCATCTACGCGGCCGACGAGCCGGCGACGCTCGACCAGCTTGCCGAGGCGACCGGAGCCGGCCCCGACGAGGTTCGCGCCGCGCTCGACGAGATGATCGCGGCGTGCGCCGCCGACGAGCGGGGAATCGAAATCCGCCGCGTCGCCCGCGGCTATCGCTATTCCACCAAGCCCGGCCATCACGAAGTCGTGCGCCAATTCATCAAAAACCTTCGCCCGCCGGTTCGCCTGAGCATGCCGGCTCTCGAAACGCTGGCCGTCATCGCCTACCGGCAACCGATCACGCTGCCGGAAATCCAGGAGGTTCGCGGCGTCAATGCTTCCGGCGTGATCCAGACGCTGCTCGATAAGCGTCTGGTGGCCGCCGGCGGCCGTAAGCCGGTGATCGGCCGGCCCATCCTCTACCGGACCACCAAGGAGTTCCTCGTTCATTTCGGCTTGCAGGATGTGGATGATTTGCCCAGCCTGAAGGACTTCGAACAGCTCGCGCGCGAGGCCCTCGGGCCGGAAATGGGCCTCGAAGCCGTGGCCGAACCGGCGCCCGAAGCCGGGCCGGAGCCCGCGGCGCAAGCGCCGGCCGAGGAACTCTCCATGCAACCGCCCGAGACGGCGGAAATTCCGGAAGCGCCGGAAATGGCGGAGACGCCCGAAACGCTCGAAACGCATCCCGAGCCTTCCGGCGGCGAGCAGCCGGGCGGCGAAACGGTTCCAGAGCAGGACCCGCTCGGGGACCCCGACGCGTCATAAAAACGATTTGCACGTGAGGCGGAAAAGGCCGCCGCTGTCATGCTTGAAAGACTGCAGAAAATCATCGCTCAGGCGGGCGTCACTTCCCGGCGTCGCGCCGAAGACCTGATCGTTTCCGGGCAGGTTGAGGTGAATGGAAAAGTCGTCTCCGAGCTTGGCTCCAAGGCCGATCCGGAACAGGACGCGATCCGCGTTGCCGGCAAAGTCCTGCGGCCGGCCGGGCGGCGCATTTCCCTCGCGCTCAATAAACCGGACGCCTGCGTGAGCTCGCTCAGCGATCCGGCTGGCCGCGCGACGCTCAAGGACTATCTGGGCGGCGTCGCCGGCCGCGTCTTCCCGGTCGGCAGGCTGGAATACCATTCCACCGGACTGGTTCTGCTCACCAGTGACGGCGCCTTCGCCGCGCGCCTGTTCCGCGCGCTCGGCGGCGGGCTGGTACAAACCTATCAGATAAAGATCAAGCGTCCGCTGAGCGCGGGCGAGCTCGCAACCATCGCGCGGCGCGTGTGTCCCATTCGCGTCTGGCGCCCCGGCCCGAATCCGTGGTATGAGGTGCGCTTGACCGCCGCGCGCCAGGACCGCCTGCGCAATCTGCTTTTTGAAATGGAGCATCCCGTCGAGAAAATCAAACGTGTGGCGATCGGCCCCGTTGAGTTGGACGAGACGAAGCCGGGCCGGTGGCGCGCCCTGAGCCTCGAAGAAGTCCGCGCGCTCGAAGAAGAAATGACCCGGCTGAGCGCCCGGGCGTCCCGGCCGCGCCGCAAGAAGGCAAGCAAGCGCGGGAAACCGGCGGCGTGAGCGAAGCCCGTGGAAATCGCCGGCCGGCACGCAAGACTTGCATCGCCGAGCGGCCGGCTTCAAGATTCCGGAGAATCGCTCGGAGAACTTGGGTTCGTGTTCGTGGAGTTGTGTTTTTCCGCATTCATACCGATCCGAGGAGGCATCATGATGGTGAATTCCGCCGAGGCTGCGCCGTCCAGACGGGCCGCGCTGGATCCGGTTACGGAGATCCTGAAGGGGGGCCGCACGATTGCCGTCGTGGGTCTCTCATCGAAACCGTTCCGGCCCAGCTGCGGCGTCGCGGAATACATGCAGTCGGCCGGTTACCGCATCATCCCCGTCAATCCGGCCGAAACCGAAGTGCTCGGCGAAAAGGCCTACGCCCGCATCGAGGACGTTCCCGTTCCCGTCGATATCGTCAACATCTTCCGCCGGCCTGAATTCGTGCTCGAAATCGTTCGCAGCGCGATCGCCGTCGGCGCCCGCTCGGTCTGGATGCAGGAAGGGGTGGTGGATTACGAGGCTGCCGAGTTGGCCCGCCAGGCGGGCCTTCGCGTGGTGATGAACGCTTGCATCATGAAGGAACACGTCAAGCATTTCCGCGCCGGCCGCCTCTGAGCGGTTTTCCGCCGCCGCTCAGTAGTGGAACCGGTAGCGGAACTGCACGTAGACCTCGCGCGGGTCGTTGTAGTGAAATCCTCCGAACGTCAGGCTGTTGTCCATCAGGACGCGGCGATTCGCCGCGTTCAGCGCCGTAAACGAAACCGTGTAATCTTCCGAGAAGGTTTTCCCCAGCGAAATATCGAACGTGGTGCGCTGCGGCAGATAGTTGCCCGGGTATTGGGCGTCGGGCATTCCGTTGGTGAACCCCGAGCCGTAGGACACGCTCGTCGAAGCGAACATCCGCCAGGGAAGATTCGCCTCGAAGCCCAGGTTCAATGTGTTTCGCTGATCGTGGTCTACCGGCGAATATCCCGGGGGTGGCTCGCAGCTCGCGAGGTTGGCGCTCGGGCAGACCAAGCCCCCCGTGAAGGGTCCTCTCGCCTGCGCAATCTGATTCGAGTAGGCGAGATGAAACTGGCCGCGATTCCAGAGGCGGGGCGAGCGCAGGGTGAGCTCCCAGCCTTGAATCAATGCCCCATCCCACGTGAGCGGCCAAAAGAGGTTCGACTCCCCGATATTGCTGTGGTCCAGCCAGTTTTTGGCCCGCGTTTGAAACGTATCGGCGTCAAGAGTCCAGCCGCGGTAAGGAATCGTGACGCCAAATTGGTGCTCCTCATCCCGCTCGCCGTGGAGGGGGCTGAAGGCCAGGTTCTGGCTGTTCGCTAGAGCGAGCAGGGGGCCGGTGGCCGTCAGCAGCGGCGGCGGCTGATAGTAGTCGCCATAGAATCCTCGAAAGACCCAGTTCAGGCGCGGGATTTTGATGGCCAGGCCAACGCGAGGGTCCGTCGCGTTTTCGGTGATGTCCGCCGCAAAATGCGATTCCCGGAGGCCGCCGATCAAGGTCAGCCACGAGGTCGCTTCAAACTTGTCGTTGACGAAGACGCTCGAAAGCCCCCCGGTTGCGGCAGCCGAAGTGGCGGGGAAGTTGGAACTGCCATCGGTGAAGGTGTTGCTGAAGAAGTTGTTTTGCCGTTGGGCGAATCCATACACGCCAATCTGAAAGTCGTTTTTCCACACGTCCGCCGCGAAGGTCGCCTGCATGCCCCCATAATGGGCGGCCTGATCCGAGTCCGAGATAACGGGGTAATCCGTTTTGGCGCCCTGATAGCTGGCCGCATTGTAGTGATAGAAGGGGGAAACCGTGAGCAGGGTGCTGGAACTGAATGTACGGACCCATGTGAAGGCCACGTAGCCGTCGGTCTCATGCTGCCCGTCGCGGAACTGGCTGGTATCGTAGACCTGATTCCCGGCTGAGCTCGGGTTAGGGTCGTAGGGGATCTGGTAATAATCCTGCCGCAAGGAGGCGACCAGCCGGAATTGGTCCTCGGGATCGCGGTTGAAGACGAACGATGCGAATCCCCCGTAGCCGTTCTCGGCGTCGTGAACGACCCGCGCGATCGGCGTCTCCAGCCCGTAATTGCTCCGATTTCCGTCCAAGCTCACGTAATAGGCGGAGCGCCGTGTGTGACTTCCGAAACTGAGGTAATCGTCGGTTTGATCGAAGTTCCCGAAAGTCGTGACGAGCTCGGCCCGATTCTTCATCTCGAAGCCGGTGCGGGGCACCAGGTTGAAGATTCCGTACGTACGGTCTCCATATTCGGCGTCGTAGCTGCCACGCATGACGCTCAGATAACCGATGTCCTGCGGGTCGATCGCGGGGCCCAGATTGTTGGCGATATTCGTATTGGGTATGGGGACGCCGTCGATCAGCCAGCTGACCTGATGGCCTCCTCGCATGTGGAGCATGTCGTGAACCATGTAGGTGCCGGGCACGTAATCGGTGATCATTGCCATGCTGTTGGTGAGGGCTGCGCCGGGGGTCTGCTCGATGGCGGTACGGCTGACGAGCGTCGTCGGCGTCACCGACTGCACGTTCGCGGCTGGCGTCTGGCCCCGTACGGTCACCGCCCCTTGCACCGTTGCCAGGGGCAGCGAGAACCGGTAGACGGGCGATGAACCGGCGGAAAGAACCGAGATCCCTTGCCGCACCGTTTCGAAGCCCGGCTGGCTGACCGTGAGCGTGTAATTTCCAACGGTGACCGGGGTGAAAGTGAATTCGCCATTCGCGTCGGTGCTTGTCGATTGTGTCCAATCGGACCGGGCGGCATGGATCACGACTTGCGCGCCAACAATCGGTCGATTCTGCGGGTCGAGCACCACCCCGCGCACCGTTCCGAAGATCGTGGCCTGAGCCGCGACCGAACACACGAGTAAAAGCAATGCACCTACTACGTACCTGGCACGTTGCAACGCGTACCTCCTCTGGCGATGACAGGCTAATCGCTTGTGCTGGCGATCAACCGCGAGGAGGGTGAAACGCGACGGGAGAAAATCCGGGAGGAAGAACGATATCGGGCGCGCGGAACTCCGGGCTCCGCCTCTCCAGCAAGGGAAGCGGCAGGGGGCGCGGGAGCACGATATCGGGAAGTGGCGAGATGAGATTCAGCGCAGACACCGGAACGGGATGGCAACCGCATATACCCAGTGCGATGTGGGCGCAGTCATCTTGCTGCGCGATCAGGCTCAGTTCTTTTTGAAAGCGGGTAACGGCGGCTCCGTTGGCAAGCAGCGCGAGCGGGGCCATCAGAAGCGTCAAGACGATCGTAATGGCCTGAATCCGTCGCATTACCGGCCATTTTAGCACTTCGCCGGTCCGGGGCGTTAGCCTGCGCCATGCCCGGCCCCGGCTTGTGCCCGGCGGCGGGCACGGCGCCAGTAGACCGCCGCGTTGACGGCCAAAACGACCACCGCGCCCCAGATGAGAATTTGCGGCGGCACGCTCGGGTAAACTACCGCGTCGAGATAATGCAGCAGAAACGGCCCCCGGTACGGCACTCTGCCGGCTTGCACTTCAAACCAGTTTTCCGCCAGGGTCAACGGGCAGGGCCAGGGCGCCACCTCGATGACCACCCCGTAAACGATGCAGATGCCATGCGCCCACGCCAGCCATCGCCGCTTCCGTGTCAGCAGGGCGCCGAAGATCACCCATAGGATGAAACCCAAATGCGTCGCCAGCACGGCGACGGCGAGTGCAAGCGCTAGTTTTGGCCAGAGCGGCATTGGCAGGCGTAAGTCGCGGCGGCCGGGCTCGGCTTTTGCCGCAGGCGCCCGGTACGCAGGCGCCGGTCAAAATAATACTCTCTTGCAGCCGAGCCCCTGAAACCGCGACGCCATGATTCCATTACCGGTAGCCGGGGCGGCTGGTGGGTGGAATTAGGGCGCCGGGTACAACTTCAGCATCTGCAAGCCGGGTTCGGTCACGCCAACCCATTGCCCGTCGGGCGAAATGTGGAAATTGTGATAGAGGAGTCCGTGAAAAACGTCGTGATATTGCCCGCTGGGAAGACTGATCTGGATCAGCAGATTGCTCTGCGTTTCGGGTCCGCGCTTGAGTAATAGGTATTTTCCATCGGCCGACCATTCGTAACGGCCGTAGGGAACCTTGATCTGCGTCGCTTTGCCGGGCTCGTCCACGGAGCGAATTTCGATGGTGTTGCCGCCGCGATAGTAGGCGATCTGCGTCGCTGAAGGAGAAACGGTCAAGTGGCCGCTGAAACCTTGGAGATTGGCAAGGGTGCGCTTGCTCTGGTGAACCAGATCGATCCAGACGAGGCGAATGGGACCGCCCAGGTCCCGGTCGCGCTCGATGGCCGCGGCGACATTGTGGGCCGGATTCCAGGCCACGGCGGCGAAATAATGACCGGGCAGGATTGGGCCGCTCGCGCCGCTCGCCGGGCGGACGTAGGCCAGAGTGTAGAGCAGGCTGCCCTCGGGCTCTTTCCTGTAGGCGACCGTCTGCCCGTCGGCAAGCCACGCCGCGTCGAGCCCTCCCTCGATGATGCTGTTCTTGGTTCCCGCGATGTTGATTTCCTTCCCTTGGACATCCATCAGGTCGGTCAATTCGCCCGATTTCACGCGGCCGGAGGCTTCGCCTTTCGGCGCAAGCGCCCGGGTTGCCATTTCGACCGTCATATGCTGGCCATCGGGCGCGATCCGGATGGCCTGGATGGCGTAGCTGAACGGCGTCGCGCTCTTCACCAGCTTGCTGCCGTCGACCAGACGGCGCGTGCGTCCGTTGAGGGTGACTTCCCAGATATCGTCGTGCTCGATCGGGACTTTTTGCTGCTTGCCCCGGACGCGGATCTTCGCCTTCCCGTATCGCCTGGCCGCGTAAACGATGCGCTGGCCGTCGGGAGAAAACGCGAAGGCGGTGCAGTCGTCCTTGATGGTGAATTTGGATTCTTGGGCGCTCGCCCGCGACGCCGGAAAGATCATCGTCAAAAGGGCGAAGAGGGCGAAGCCAGCGAGCCAGCGGTAGAGAAAGGGGCAGGGAAGGCGTCTCATGGTTGCGGCTTTTCCTGTTTCCCGCCCCGGCGGCGCAGCAACTCTTCGATGCGTTTGCCGAGCCGGGCCTCGTAGCCTTCCGCGGTCGGCCGGTAATAGCGCCGGTCGCGCAGCGAATCGGGCAGGCAAGTCATGTTCGTTGTTTTCTCCTCGAAATCGTGGGCGTAGAGGTAGCCGCGCCCGTAACCGGCCTGCTTCATCAATGCCGTCACCGCATTGCGCAGATGCAGCGGCACCGGCTCGGCCTGGGTTTCGGCCAGATCCTTCTGCACGGAGCCGTAGCCCCGGTAAAGCGCATTCGATTTCGGAGCCAAAGCCAAATATACCGCGGCTTCGGCCAAAGCCAGATTCCCCTCGGGCGGCCCGACGAAATCGGCGGACTGCATCGCCGCGATGGTGATTCCCAGGGCCGCCGGGTCGGCCAGGCCGATGTCCTCGCTCGCCATCCGCACCAGGCGCCGCGCCAGGTAAAGGGGATCCTCTCCCGATTCCAGCATCCGCGTCACCCAGTACAGGGAAGCGTCGGCATCGGAATTGCGCACCGACTTGTGCAGGGCCGAAATCAGGTTGAAATGCTCTTCGCCCGCCTTGTCGTAGAGCAGCAGCTTGCGCTGCATCACGTCCTCGACCAGCGCTTCGGTGAGCGTGCGCCGGCCGTCGGTATCGGCCGTCGCGCCGAGCACGGCGGCTTCGAGCGTGTTGTAGGCGGCGCGCGCGTCGCCGTTGGCGTAGACGGCGATGCGGTGCAAGATGTCCTGGCCGGCGACGATTTCCCCATACGCTGCCCGGTCGCCCATTCCGCGCTCGGCATCGCCGAGCGCCCGATCGAGCAGCGCAGCGATCCGGTCCGGTTCGAGCGCCCGCAGAATATAGACCTTCGTCCGGGAAAGCAGCGGACCGATCACTTCGAAGGAGGGGTTCTCGGTCGTCGCGCCGATCAGGACGATGCTTCCGCGTTCCACCCACGGCAGGAATGCATCTTGCTGCGCCTTATTGAAGCGGTGGACTTCGTCGACGAAGAGGATCGTTCGCAGCCCGGTTTCCCGCCGCCGCTCGGCCTGCTCCATGACGCGGCGAATCTCTCCGATTCCCGAAAGCACGGCGCTGAAGGGCACGAATTCCGACTGGGTCATCCGGGCGATGATTCGCGCCAGCGTCGTCTTGCCGCAGCCGGGCGGACCCCAGAGAATCATCGAGCTGAGCTCGTCGCTCTCGATTTGCCGCCGCAGCGGCTTCGCCGGCGCGAGCAGATGCTCCTGCCCGGCCAGCTCCTCGAGCGTGCGCGGGCGCATCCGGTCGGCGAGCGGGGCCGATTGTTTGCCCGGACCGGTAGTTGTGGCGAAGAGGCTCACCGTCGCGCGCTCTCTCTGGAAAAACTCATCGCGTTGTTTCCCCCTCGGGCCGCTCGGCGTCCGAAGCGGAGCGCTGGCGCGCCGCCTCGTAGAGAATCACCGAGGCTGCGATGGCCGCATTCAGCGATTCCACCGGCGCGGCGACCGGAATTCTGACGGCGGCGTCGGCCGAGCGAAGAATCGATTCGGGCAGGCCGCGCGACTCGCTGCCAACCAGCAGAGCGATCGGGCCGCGAAAATCGACCTGATCCGGGGACACGGGGTGCGGACCAGGCCCCGCGGAGGCCGCGGTTGCAGCGACCAACTTCAAGCCCGCCGCGCGCAACTGCGCCAGCAAAACCGGGGGCTGCGCGCGGACCAGAATCGGCAGGCGAAAGGCCGAACCCGCCGAAGCGCGCATGGCCTTTGGCCCAAAGGGATTCGCCGTACCCTCCGCGGCAACCATACCGCTCGCGCCCAGGGCCTCGGCCGACCGCACCAGAGTGCCGACGTTCCCCGGGTCCTGTACGCCGACCAGAACCACCGCGAGCGCCAGGCCGCGCACCACGTCTTCAAAGCTATATTCCGGCAGGCGCACCAGCACGGCGATTCCTTGCGGCGAATCGGTTGCCGCCGCCGAGGCGAACAGCCGGTCGCTGGTTCGCAGAATCCGGGCCCCAGGCGATGGCTTGGCTACCAAGCCAGCCAGGCCCAGACCGTCAAGATGCTTTTCCCCCGCTGGGCTCGCCAGCACGGCCAGAATTTCCACGCCCGACCGCAGCGCCTCCTCGACCAGATGAGGACCTTCGATCCCGATAACGTTCGGCTCGCCGGAATTGCCGGCCAGGGCCGCGCGGAAGCGCTTGAGCGAATGGTTTTCCCGGCTCGTGATGGGCGGAGGGGCAGCTTCGGAACCATCGGCAGGTGCGGAAAAGCGCAACTGGGGACGGCGGGCGCGCATCAAGAGAAGCGTAACAAAGCGCTTGTAGGCCGTAAAGGCGGCGGTGCATCCAAAAGGCTCGCCGGGCCGCGGATTTCCGGCAATGGCCGGCCGGAACGGACCGAACCAGACGCAGCCACAACCCGCTCGACGACTCGGGAGCGCGGTAGTGTCCTAATTTGCCATTCGCCGGGTTAGATTGCGGCATTCAGCGTGCTTCTGGCCCATTCGGAAACGCTCTGCTTCTTGGCCTTCGCTGACCGCTCATAGGTCCCCAATTCATTGGGCGTCACACGCACACGCAGAAACTCAGCCTTTGCACTACCCTTTGGCAGCGGAGGTCTGCCAGCCTTCCTACGCTTCGGCTTCTGATTCACTGTCTCTAAACTCCTGTACGATTGCAGCCCGAACGGCCAGAACCGGAGAAGTTACCTTACCCATGTGCAGAACCGTAACGTGCTTTTTCTTCCCGTCAGCATCTTGCATCCACGCATAGGCCCTTGGCGCTTTGGGATGGCCGATCAATTCAAATACCTCCACAACCCCCTCCCAAACGGTCCTCCCCTGGAAAGTTTCCTTCACGGGCACGCTCTCGACGTGCCTTGATTCGACACCATGAAGGCGGCGAATTGTGCCCCTCAATTCCTCGATATACGTCACGCTGCCGCCTTCACTAGATCATTCACGGTCCAAAAATCTCGCTCGATTCCAGCCGCCATCGCAGGCGTCATTCTCAATGTGCTATGGCGCTTTACGAAATTGTAGTATGCGAAGTGGAGAGCGACCGCTGCCTTGAAATTCCGTCTCTTCTTGCTGAATGCGTAGGTCAGGCGGGTCAGCCGCCGCATGTGAAGGCGCGTTGTCCCATTCAATCGCTCAACGTAGCTGGTAGATGCAAGGCTCAGGTTCGGATGGCCGCAGACCGCCCGGACTTCCTCAATGACAAATTCCGGGGCGCTGTACTTGCGTTCGGCGTTTGCTGAGTCCTCATGGACGTAACTCTTGACGATCTGCGCGAAATCCACGTCCGTCCCAAAAGCACGCTCCACGGCCCCAACGTACTCCCGCAGAGCATCGCTTGAGATTTGCACGCGGTTCTTGACGCGGCTGGCAACGTCGGCAACAAACGTATTGGCGGTGCCCCAGTCCCGCTTGCCCACCGCGAACGAGGGGACAAGTTTGGTTTCGGCATCTATAGCGCAGAATGTCCAAACGTCGCCAAGCGATTGGTCATCTCCCAGCTGGACGTGGCGCTCTTTTTTGCCGATGAATCCCCACAGTTCGTCAAATTGCAGGTAGCGGCAAGAGAGGTTTCGCATCTTAGCGTCCATTAGCTCCGCGCACCCCTCGCCAACCCTCACGCCCAGCCGCATGATCGTATCGCGGTGAACGCCGGTCATGCGCTCAATCTGGCGAATTCCTGAACCCTCCGCGAGCGCGCCTATCACGGCGGCTTGCCTTTCAGTGCTGAGAACGTTTGCCATGTCTGATCCCCCTCTGGCTATTACTGTACCCCAATAACCATCGGCTGTCAAGCTGTTTTTATGTGGTACAGTATAAGCACCGTGGAAAGCGAAGCCCTTTTCAAACTGCGACGAGACTTGGCCACAATCGCGGAGCGCCTTGGAAGGCTGTGTGTAGTAATCGAGAAGCATTACGGTGCCGAACATGCCGCAGAGGAAGGCAAGGGGCAGGAGGAGCCAGCCCGACAGCCCATACAGGCGGTCATCTCCTACGACGAGAAAACGGTACGAAATAAAGAGGCTGAGCAAAATAAGCAGCACGCCGTACAGAACTCGATAAAATGGGCGGCGTGGTGTGCCTTCTGGGCCGCCACCGCCTATGCAGCCATCAGCCTTTTCGTCTACTGCCAAATTCGCCGAAGCACCGCTGCGGCAATCGCGCAGGTTTCCGTAATGCGCGAACAGTTCGAAAATGCCGACCGTCCCTGGATTTCCGTGAGCGCCGTCATGCTCCACGGCATCCGCTTCGCGACTGGCACGCCACCCCAACTGTTCTTCAAGCTCACATTCCGAAATATCGGCAAATCCACAGCTACGGATCTCTTTCCGCGTGTCACCTCCATCACGCTCCCGCCGGTTGGAGCCGATTGGGGGATTCCTATGGAGAACCAAGAGACGCTGTGCAGTAGCCAGGAGCGCTTGGCGACGGGTTTCCAGCGGGAGATTATCTTTCCCGGCCAAGAATGGAGTGTAAACGTTGACACCGGACTCGCCCCCGCGAGAGCCATGCCACCCAAGCTCCGCTCTGCGCTTCCCCCTGAGATCACTAGACAAATCCGTCCGGTGATAATTGGTTGCGTGGACTACAGGTACGCGACCTCCACAAAATTGCACCAGACAGGTTTTATCTACGTCCTCTATGTCGGGCCAAACAAGAAGTGGCCTCCCTTGGAGGAGGGAGTAGGCACTCCTTTGGAACGCCTGGTTCTGCGTCCGTTCGAGCTTGGTGGGCGCTACGCAAACTAGGACGGACAAGGCGGCCGCACCCCAAATTCTTCCCAGTAGGCTCAAATTAGGACACCACCGGGAGCGCGGCTCGGTTGCGCCCTTTGGGATGGCTATGGTAATGTTCGCCGGAACTGTGATGATCGCGAGCGCCCCTTGCCTGCTGAAGTACTGAAAATCTCCCGCGACCAACCGGAAGCACACCTGCTCGAATATGCGGCTCGCTTCATCCGCCGGGGTGAAGTTGTCGGCATTCCCACCGATACCCTGTACGGTCTCGCCGCCGATCCGTTCAATCTGGCCGCCGTGGAACGGGTGTTTCGCGTCAAGGGCCGGACGGAATCAAAAGCCCTGCCGATTCTGATCGATTCGATGGAACGCGCCAGAATGCTGGCCCGGGAACTGCCCGAAGTCTTTTACCGGCTGGCCAAGGCCTTCTGGCCCGGGGCACTGACGGTGATCGTCGCCGCTTCGGACCGGCTACCGCTAAAGGTGACCGGCAACAGCGGCCGCATCGCGCTCCGCTGGCCCAGGCAGCCGGTCGCATGCAAGCTGATCGAGGTCGCCGGTACGCCGCTGACGGGGACCAGCGCAAACCTCTCCGGCTTCGACCCATGCACCAGCGCGCAGCAGGTGGCCGAGCAGCTCGGCGAACGCCTGCCCTTGATCCTTGACGCCGGGGAGACGGAAAGAGCCGTTGCCTCGACGATTGTCGACGTGCGCGGTGAAGACTACCGGATGGTTCGGGAAGGCGCGATCTCGGAAGAGGCGATCCTCCACGCGCTGACTGGAGACTAATTCCCCGCCGGGCAGCAATGTCGGGATTGGATGAACCGGCAGTTATTCTCCGTGGAAAGCATGGATCCCGCCGCTTCGCCGCTGATGATCTCGATGGACGTAAAAAGCCTACTCCGCAGAGCCTAGGGCGCCGCGGCTATCACCCCCACTACCGCTCAAGAAAATCGACGTCAGGAAGTCGAAGCCGCCCGCCGGTCCCATCTGGATATCTTCGACGCGGTCGCTGTGAACGGCCACGTTGTCCAGATACCAGAGGGTGAGATAGGGCTGATCGCGGGCAATGATCTCCTGCGCCTCGGCGTACAGCTTCTTTTGCTCTTGCCGGCCCGGTTCGATGCGCGCCTGATCGAGCAGGCGATCGAGTTCGGGATTGTCGTAGCGGCCCCGGTTCGCCCCGGCTGGGGGAATCTGGCGCGAATCGAAGACGTAATATAGGAAATCGGGATCGTTGTTCGCCCCGATCCACCGAAGCAGATAAAGCTCGAAGCTTCCGCGCGTGATGTCCGCGTAGAAGGTACCGAACTCGAGCGAGCGCAGATCCAGCGCCACTCCCACCTGCCGCCATTGTTGTTGCAACACCGCTCCGAACTGCCGCGAGGTTTCCTCCGTTGTCGTTTTCAACGTCAGATGAAACCGGATTCCGCCGGGCCCGCGCGGGAAACCGGCCTCGTCCAGCACTCGGTTGGCGCGCGCGGGGTCGAAATCGTAGTGAGGGATCGAAGGATCGTAGGCCCAGTTGCCCGGCGGAAGCAGGCTGTAGGCGATTCGTGCCTGGCCGCGAAGCAAATAGCGAATGATCTCGGGCCGGTTCGTTGCATACGCCAGCGCCTGGCGCACCCTCGCGTGGCGCAGGATTGCATCTGTGCAGTTATAGCCGATATAGGCGAGATTCGTGCCTGGCTGCTCGGAGACTCGAACCGTTCGCGTGTGGGCCAGAGCATTCACGGTATCGGGCGTCAGGGAATTCAGGGCGATGTCGGCCGAGCCCTTTCGCAGCTCCAACGCGCGCGTCGTTTCATCGGGTACGATCCGGAAAATCACGCGGTCGATTTTCGGCGGCTGGCCGAAATAATCGGCGTTCCGCTCGAGGACGACTTCCTCGTCGGGCACCAGGCGAACGAAGCGGAACGGTCCGGTGCCGATCGGGTGCTCGGCGGGATTGACGGCGCGGGCAGGCGCAGCGGGGCGCGGAACGATGCCGATTGCCGGCCTGGCCAGGTCCCACAGGAAGGATGCGTAGGGCTTGCGCAGGTGAAAAACAACCGTCCACGGGTCCGGGGTATCGACTTGGCGGATGATGGAATAGGAGCCGAGCTTGGGCGTCTTCACGGCGCCGCTGAGGATGGAATCGAATGTGTACTTCACGTCGGCCGAAGTGAGACTCTGGCCATTCTGAAAGTGGACGCCGCGGCGAAGGTGAAAAATATACGTGAGCGGATCGGGCGTTTCCCAACTCGTGGCCAGATCGGGAACGATGTCCATGTGAGCGTCCAGGCCCACCAGGCTGCTGAAAATCAGACTGTCGAGATATTGGGATTGGGCGTCGGTGCCAATACGCGGATCTAGATTCACCGGCGTGCTCTCTATGAGGAAGACCACCGTCCCCGGCGAGGGACCGGCGGCCCGGATGGCGCATCCGGCCAGGCCCGTCGCAAGGGCTGCCGCCAGCGCGAGGGCGCATAGACGCCGAGTGAATTTAGCGAGTGCCACCAGGAGGATATACCACTTTTCCGAGGATCGCGGGCTGCCGCGCGCCGGTCGCCGCCGGCAGATTCGCCGGGCGGCGATGCCAGGTTTCGTAGGCAAGCACGGCAAAGGCAAACGCCTCCTTGGCATCCTCATCGATTCCGAACTCTTCGGCCCGGCGCAGGCGCCGACGCCCCAACCCGGCCTGTAGTTGCGCGAGGATGATCGGATTGTGCGCGCCGCCGCCGGAGACGATGACCTCATCGATGTCCATGCGGGGAAAGACGAATCGACCCAAGGCATCGAGGATCGAAAGAGGCGTCAAGAAGGTCGCCGTGGCGATGGCATCTTCGAGGCGCCGCTTGCCGGCCAGACGCAATAAGTGTTCGACGTAGCTGTGGCCGTACTGCTCCCGGCCGGCGCTTTTGGGCGGCGGCCGCAGGAAGTAGGCCTCGGCGAGTAAACGATCAAGCACGCCGGGAATCGCGCGGCCGTGCCCGGCGATGCGCGCCCCGCGGTCGAAGCCAAAACGGCCGCTGGTCATCCGGCGGACCAGCGCGTCGACAACCATGTTGCCCGGCCCGGTGTCAAAAGCGACTACATCCTCGGGCCGGGCGGCGGCGGGAATCACCGTCAGGTTGGCGATGCCGCCGATATTCAGCGCCACGCGGCCCAGGCGAGCATCCCGATAGAGCAGAAAATCCACGAAAGGAACCAGCGGAGCTCCTTGCCCGCCAACGGCCATGTCGGCAGGGCGAAAATCGGCGATGGTGACGATTCCGGTGCGCGCCGCGATTTCCGCCGGTTCGCCGATCTGCAAGGTCGAGGCCAGCTTCCGGCCGAGAAAACGCGACGGGCGGCCCTGATGGTAGATCGTTTGGCCGTGCGAGCCGATCAGTTGGACGGCCGACGGGCTCACGCGGAAGCGGCGGCAGGCGGCGAGCGCGGCTTCGGCGAAAAGCGTGCCGAGCAGGACATTCAACCGGCTGATTTCGGCGCCGGAAGCGGACACGCCTTCCGCGATGCCCAGAATCGAGCGCCGCACCGGGCCCGGGAAGGGAAGAGTGATGAAATTCTCCAGGCGCGCGCGCAGGCGCGGCGGGGCGCCGTCGATGCGCGCCAGCGCGACGTCGATGCCGTCGGCCGACGTTCCGGACATCAAGCCCAAGACGCGCATCAGGAAACCTGTTTCTTCAACTCGGCGAGCAGATTGAGGGCGTCGAGCGGACGCATGGCGTCCAGGTCGGCCGAGCGGAGGGTGTCGACGATCTTCTGATCGAGCGGGGTGAACATGGCCGGCTGCTCGACCGCGCCGGGAGAAAGCTTTTCGCTCAGTTGGTGCTGGCTCTGCTCGTGCCGGCGCAGAATCTCCCGCGCCCGCTCAATCACCGCGAGCGGGAGACCGGCCAGACGGGCCACCTCGATGCCATAGCTGCGGTCGGCCGCGCCCGGTTCCACGCGGTGGAGGAAAACGATGTCCTGGCCGGCTTCGCGCACGGCGACGTGAAGGTTCTTCACGCCTTCGAGGCGATCGGCCAGTTCGGTGAGTTCGTGATAGTGGGTGGCGAAGAGGGCGCGGGGGCGCGGGTGGGCATCGAGCGCCTCGATCACCGCCCAGGCGATCGACAGGCCGTCGTAAGTCGATGTGCCGCGGCCCACTTCGTCAAGCAGAACCAGGCTCGACTCGGTGGCCGAATTGAGAATCGCGGCTACTTCGCTCATCTCCACCAGAAACGTGGACCGGCCGCGAGCGAGACTGTCGGATGCGCCGATGCGCGTGAAAATGCGGTCGGTGACCGGCAGGCGTGCCTCGGCCGCGGGAACGAACGAGCCCATCTGCGCCATCAAGACGATCAACGCCGCCTGGCGCAGGTAGGTGGATTTGCCCCCCATATTGGGCCCGGTGATCAGCAGGATCGCCTGCGTCGTGCAGTTGAGGTAGAGCTCGTTCGGCACGAAGCGCTCGCCGCGGCGCTCGAGCAGACGTTCGAGCGCCGGGTGGCGGCCGCCGACGATGCACAACTCGTCGCCCTCGTGAAATTCCGGCCGGACGTAGTTCCGGGCCACCGCAATTCGCGCCAAGCCCACCAGCACGTCGATTCGAGCGACGGCGCCGGCGGTGCCCCGCAAACGCTGGGCGTGGCCGGCGATCCAGGAACGCAGCTCGGCGAAGAGCCGCCGCTCGATCTCGATGATGCGGCCGTCGGCTTCGAGTACCTTGCGCTCGTATTCCTTCAATTCCTGGGAAATGTAGCGTTCGGCGCCCACCAGCGTCTGCTTGCGCTCGTAGTCGGGCGGGACCAGATGGACATTGGGCTTGGAGACTTCGATCGAGTAGCCAAAGACCTGGTTGAAGCGGATTTTGAGCGAGCCGATGCCGGTGCGCTTGCGTTCCCGCTCCTCCATCTGCGCGATCGTCTGCTTGGCGTTCTGGCTCAGTTCGCGCAGGTCGTCGAGTTCACCGTCGTACCCCTTGCGGATGACGCCGGGTTCGCTCGGCTGCGCCGGCGGATCGTCGGCGATGCCGCGCTCGATGCGCTCGCGGACGTCGGCCAGATCGTCGAGCCGGCCCCGCAAATCGACCAGACGCGGGCTCGCGCAGCGGGCCAGAAAGCCGCGAATCAGAGGAAGGCGCCCGAGCGACTGCTTCAGCGCGACCAGGTCGCGCGGAGTCGCGACGCCCAGCGTGATGCGGCTGGTCAGCCGTTCGAGATCCATTACGCCCGACAGGTCCTTTCGCAGTTCTTCCCGAAGCACGGTCGAGGCGGCCAGTTCCGCGATGGCGTCCAGGCGGGCGTTGATCTCGGCCGCATCCACCGACGGCCGCAGGATGCGCGAGCGGAGCAGCCGCGCGCCCATGCCCGTCGATGTCTCGTCGAGCGTCGCCAGCAGCGTCGCTTCCGATGAGCCGCCCGGCAGGGCGGACACCAGTTCGAGGTTGCGAACGGTCGAATCGTCGAGAACCAGCGCGTCGCGGTCGTGGTAGAAACGGACGTTGTCCAGGTGCGCGAGCTGGCCGCCGCCGACGGCCGAGGTTTCGCGAAGGTAGTGAACGATCGCGCCGGCGGCGGCGATGGCGTGGGGATGGCTTTCGAGGCCGAACCCTTCCAGGGTCACCACGGCGAACTGCTCCGACAACATGCGGGTGCCGTAGTCGGGACGGAATATCCAGTCGTCCAGCCGCGTTTCCACCGCTCCATGCCCGTCGACTTCCCGCGTGGAAGAGAACAAGGAATCGGGCCGGGGCAAGAGAACTTCCCGCGGGCGCAGCAGATCGAGTTCCTCCCGAAAGCGGGTCTCGGCGTCGGCGCCGGAAAACTCGGTGGCGGAAAACTCCCCCGTGGATACGTCGGCGGCGGCCAGGCCGACGATTCCCGCTTTGGCGTCGCGAACGACGGCGGCCAGATAGTTGTTCTCTCTGGGCTCGAGCAGGGGGAAATCGGTGGCCGTGCCCGGCGTGATGACGCGGACGACCTCGCGCCGGACCAGCTTTTTCTTCCGCGAGGCCTCCTCCATCTGTTCGCAAATCGCCACCTTGTAGCCGGCGCGGATCAGGCGCGCGATGTAGCTCTCGGCGGCGTGATAGGGAACCCCGCACATCGGCACGGCTTGGCCGGCTTCGCGGCTGCGCGAGGTGAGCGTGATTTGCAGCTCTCGCGAAGCGGCGATGGCGTCCTCGTAGAAGAGCTCGTAGAAATCGCCCAGCCGGAAAAGGAGCAGGGCCTTGGGGTAGCGCTGTTTGATGCCGTGATATTGACGGAGCAGCGGTGTGGCTGGTTCGCTCATGTTTCGGATAGCGCCGGCTGCGGGCCCGGCATTGGGAGCGTTATACCTTCGCGCGGTCCATCTGCCGAGCCAGGCCGCGCGACCCAGCTATACTAAGCGAATCATGTTGCAAACGCCTGTGGAAATCGAAATCAAATTGCCGGTGATTCAGCCCGCAATGGCACGCCGGCGCCTTCGCCGCCTGGGCGCGAAGACACTCGGACGAGTCCACGAACGCAACACGCTGTTCGACACCCCGGCAAACGCCCTCAAGCGTTCCGGCCGTCTTCTTCGGGTCCGCTCGATCGAGAAAGCCGGGCCGCCCGGCCGCGGCCGGGCCCGTTCCCGGGCCGGGACGGCGGGCCCAGGCGCCCGAAGCATCACGGGATTGCTAACGTATAAAGGACCGGCCAAGGCACCGGCCGGGGCGGGCCGCTACAAGGTGCGGGAGGAAGTCGAGGTTGAAATCGTCAGGCCGGAGGCCGCCGAGCGGATCCTCATCGAGTTGGGCTTCCGGCCCTCGTTCCGCTACGAAAAATACCGGACCAGCTTCCGCCTGCCGGGGCTGCCCTTGCTCGCCGTGGAACTCGACGAAACGCCCATTGGCGCCTTTTTCGAGTTGGAAGGACCTAAAGCTTCGATCGACCGCGCGGCCAGGTGGCTGGGCTACCGGCCCCGGGATTACCTTACCGCCAGTTATTACGAGCTGTTCCTGCCCGAGCGCCGCCGCTTGGGCCTCGATGCCGGCGCGATGCTCTTTCCCGCAAGTACGAAGTCGATTTCGCCACTCTTTTCTTGACAAAGGTTGCAACTGCCCCTAGTAAGGGAGAGATGTGCGAGGATCCAAGTTCTATAGGCGCATGGCCGTCCTTGGACCGTTTGCGCCGGCTGCGGCGGAGCCGAACGGCGCTCTTGCCGCGTTGGGACGCTAGCCCCGGATTGAATTAGGCCGAACGGTTTCGCCCCGGGGCCAAAGCGTTTCCTGCCGGCCACGGGTTTTTCCCCATGGAGAGCCTCCGCTAGCCAGCGAGGAGGCGGGCGTGCTTCGAGCCACCGAAATCCTGGAAGCGCATACCTACGACGTGCGTGGCAATTTCGTCGGACGCGTGCGGGAGATGTTTATCGAACCGGCCGAGCAAGCCAATCGCATCTCGCGCCTGCTCCTGGCGCGCGGCCGCTTCCAACCGCTTGTCGCTCGATGGGATCAGATCGCTTTCGTGGCCCCGGGCACGGTCCGGCTGGCGGCCGACGAGCGGGCTCTGGTTCCGTTCGCTCCGAATGAGGCCTGGCTGGCCGTGCGGAAGGACCTGCTCGATCAGCAGATCATCGATACTCACGGCCGCAAGGTCGTGCGCGTCAACGATATTGGCTTGGCCGAGATTCGCACGAACGGGGGCCTGGAGCTGCGCGTGACGCAGGTCGACGTCGGACTGCCCGGCGCGGTGGGGCGCTTGCTGCACGGGCTGGCGCCCACCGACGCGGTTCGCCGCCTGCAAGCGAAACTGCCTCCGCGGGTGATTCCCTGGGAATTTGTGAACCTGATCGAGCCCGATCCGCTCCGCCGGGTCAAGCTGAGGCTCACGGGGCATCGTCTGGCCCGTCTGCACCCGGCCGACCTCGCCGACATCATGGAGGAATTGTCGCCTGGCGAGCGGGAGGGAATCATCGCCTCGCTCGACAAGCAGACGGCGGCCGGTGTTATCTCGGAACTGGATCGGCGGTTGCAAACACAGGTGCTCGAAAAGCTGACCCCCGAACGCGCCGCCGACATTTTGGAAGAGATGCCGCCGGACGAGGCGGCCCATCTGCTGGCCCGGCTGTCGCCGGAAACCAGCGAGGAGCTGCTGGACGAACTTTCGCGGGAAGACGCCCGCGACGTGACCCATCTGCTCCAGTTCGGCGAAGGCACGGCGGGTTGGATGATGAATACGGATTTCGTCTTTGTCGGCGAGGATGCTTCCCGGCTGGAAGTCATGAACTGGATTCGTTCCCGCGATATCCCGACCGACCAGCTCGATACCGTGGTCTTGATCGATGCCCACGCGATCTTCGCCGGCGTTGTGCCGATCGGGCGGCTGCTGCTGGCCGCGGACGAGCGTGCCATGCGCGAGCTGCGCAGCGAGCCGCTCCTCTCGACCACCAGCGGCACCGGCGAGCGCGACATTTTCGAGCTATTCGATAAGTACAATCTGCGCAGCCTCGCGGTGGTCGACGAGGACGACCGGCCCATCGGCGTCATCACCGTCGACGATGTGGTCGGCCGGCTGCGGCACAAACTATGAACTGGCCCACTATCACCGACCGGATTCGCGCAGCCCGGCGCCAGCCGCAGGCCGAGCCCGGCCTGCGCCAACGGCTCCGCACGTGGCGGCGGCGCCTGGGGGTGTTTCTGGCCGTACTCGGCCCGGGACTGATCACCTCCAACGTCGATAACGATGCCGGCGGAATCGCCACCTACTCGCAAGCGGGGGCGCAGTTCGGCTACGCGTTGCTCTGGACGTTGCTGCCCCTGACGCTGCTTCTCTACATCGGCGAGGAAATGTGCGCTCGCATGGGAGTCGCCACCGGGAAGGGGCTCTCGGACCTGATCCGGGAGGAATTCGGCTTCCGGTCGACCTTTTTCGTGATGCTGGCGGGGCTGCTGGTGGACCTGGGCAATACGATCGCGGAATTCGCCGGCGTCGCGGCAGGCGCCGGCGTTTTCGGCGTGAGCAAATATATCGCCGTTCCGCTGGCCGCCCTGCTGGTCTGGGTTCTGGTGGTGCGCGGCACCTACAGCCGCGTGGAAAAGGTCTTTCTGGCCGCTTGCGCCTTCTACGTCGCCTACGTGCTGTCGGCGCTGTTTGCCAAACCGGACTGGACGACCGCCGTTCACCAAACGCTGGTTCCAAGCTTTCACTTCACGACACCCTATCTGGTGATGCTGATCGGGCTGGTCGGAACGACGGTGGCTCCGTGGCAGTTCTTTTATTTGCAGGCCGGAGAAGTGGAGAAGCGGATCGGTCCGCGCCAGTATCGGCACGCCCGAACCGACGTGCTCTTGGGCAGCATCACATCGATGGCGGTGGTTTTCTTCATCATCGTCTGCACCGCCGCCACGCTGCATGTCGCCGGCATCACCAATATCACCAACGCCGGACAAGCCGCCATGGCGCTAAAGCCCCTCGCCGGGCGCTGGGCGGCCGGTCTGTTTGCTTTTGGGTTGCTCAACGCCTCGCTGTTCTCGGCGTCGGTGCTGCCGCTTTCGACGGCGCACGTGATTTGCGAAGGACTCGGGTTCGAGGCCGGAATCGACCAGAAAGTCAGCGAAGCGCCGATTTTCTACGGCCTCTATACGGGACTGATCGTTGTTGGCGCGGGAATCATCCTGATTCCCAAGGCGCCCCTTTTCAAGATCCTGCTGCTCTCGCAGGTGGCCAACGGGGTCTGGCTGCCGGTCGTGCTGATCTTCATTCTCCTGCTGATCAACCGCAAGGATCTGATGGGCGAGCTGACCAACGGCCCGGTGTTCAATTTCATCGCCTGGACGACCAGCGTGGTGATGGTGATCGTAACGTTGATTTGGATCTACCTGTCGGTCGTTCAGCCGGGCGCCAGTCCAGGCTTGCTGCTGCTGCCCTAGCCGCCGCGCCCGGCGCGCGCCTTGGCATGCTCGAACCGGTTACTTGGCGGCGGCCGCCTGCCAGGCGGCGGTCAGCGGCGGAAGCGGGGCCAGGGGAGCTTCTTCCTGTTCTTCTCCGGAGGCTCGCGCGACGCGTTCGCAAACGTTGATCAGTGTGAGAAACACGCTGAGCAGGCAGGGACGCGTATCATCGGGCAACCGCGTGCCGCTGGTTGCGATCTGGGCGAGAATGATGGCCTGCCCATAGAGGTACTGGTTGATTTCGGCCCGGCGATGAAGCGGCAGTGGGCCGCGTATCGCCTCGCGGCGAATCTCCCGGCAGCGCGCCTCAATCTTGCGGATAAAATGCAGCGGACACAGGCCTTCCTGCTCGAGCGCTGGAGGTACCGAGCCACGGCAGATGGGGTATTGGCATTCCGGAGTCATAGTTACTCTTATATATACATGGGTACCGGCGGAGTAAACACCCACGGAAGTGCCTGGAGCTTATCGGTTACCCCCCTCCCGGTCCAGGCCGCCGGCCGGCCAGGCCGGCCCGAGATTGTCAGCCGCGGTTGCGCCACCCTGCGGCCTATGCTAGCTTCGACGCCGATACACTGAAAGAAGGGCACCGATTGCTTTGTTGAAACCGGCCAACCGCGTAGAAGCCCGCCTGCTCGAACAACTGGATATCAAACGGCTGCCGCAACACGTCGCCATCATCATGGACGGAAACGGCCGCTGGGCCCGGCGCCGGCACCTGCCTCGCGTTGCCGGCCATCGGGCCGGCGTCCGCGCGGCGCGGCAGGCGATCGAGTCTTCGGCGCGTTTGGGCATCCAGGCGCTGACGCTCTATGCGTTCTCGGTCGAGAACTGGCGGCGGCCTCATTCGGAAGTGGATTTTCTGATGCGGCTGCTTCGCGAATACCTGCGCAAGGAATTGCCGGTGATTCACAAGAACAATATCCGCCTGCAGATCATCGGGCGCGGCGGCGAGCTTCCATCGGCGGTACGCCGGGATCTGGACGAGGCGATGGAACTGACCGCGGCGAACACGGGCATGAAACTGGTCGTGGCCTTGAATTACGGCGGCCGGGCCGAACTGGTCGACGCCTGCAACGCCATTCTCGAAGAGATGCGCGCCGGGACATTGCCGGCCACTTCGATCGACGAGCGCGTGATCGCCGAGCATCTCTACACGGCCGGATTGCCCGATCCCGATCTGCTGATTCGCACCAGCGGCGAGATGCGGGTGAGCAACTTCCTGCTTTGGCAGATCGCCTACGCCGAAATCTACGTTACGGAAACGCTTTGGCCCGATTTCGATCGCTCGAAGCTGCTCGAAGCGCTCATCGAATTTCAGCACCGCGAGCGGCGCTACGGTGGGCTTGGCCGCGGCGAGCAAGGGCCGGGCAAGCGGGCAGCGTCGTAAACGGCCCGGCTGGCGCGGCACCTTTGGGCTCTTGGCCGGAAAGGAATCTACCGAGTGGTCTGGAAACGGGTGGCAACGGCAGCGGTTCTCATCCCCGCCGCGGTCGCGGCCGTGCTTTGGGGGTCCCTATGGCTGCTTTCGGGACTGGTTGGCATCATCACGCTGCTGGCCTTGTGGGAATTTTTCCGGTTGGGGAATCAGGCGGGCTTTCCGGGTTTCGTCCAATGGACGACGCTCTGCGCCCTGCTCATCGTATTCATGCAATGGCGCGAAGCGGCGGGCGCAATCGCGCGCCTGCCCTATATGGGAACAGCTACGGCGTCAGCCCCGCTGATGGGGGGAATCGAAGCGGTTCTGATTTTGTTCATTTTGGGATCGGCCGTTGCGGCCACTCTAACCAACCTGGCGGTGAACCGGCGTCTGGCGGCATTGATGGTGAGTACGGGAGGGTTGCTTTTGGTGGCCTTACCGCTCAGTTATCTGGTTCGAATCACGGGGTTTGCCGAAGGGCGCAGGTTCCTGTTGCTTATTTTGGTGCTGATCTGGGCAGGGGACACGGGGGCCTTTTTCGTTGGCCGGACTTTTGCGAAGATACCCATGGTCCCGCTTCTGAGTCCCCAAAAGACATGGGAGGGAGCGGCAGCCAATTTGCTTGGCTCACTGGTGGTTGGCGTTGTCGCCGCCCGGTGGCTACCGGTTCCGGAATGGTCGGTGTTGACGCTGGTGGCGCTGGCCAATGTCGCCGGGCAGGTGGGTGACCTGTTAGAATCGGCATATAAGCGAAGCGCCGGCGTAAAGGATTCCGGCGTTTTGCTGCCCGGCCACGGGGGCATGCTGGACCGGATTGACAGCCTCATTTTGGCTGCGCCGATGGCGTGGTGGTATCTGTGGTGGCTTTCACGCACCGGTCATCTCCGGTGAACAAGGCAGGCAGAAACAACCAGATGAAACGAATTGCGCTTCTTGGTTCGACCGGTTCGATCGGGCGCCAATCCCTGCAAGTCATTGAGGCGCTCAGGGATCGGTTTGCGGTTCGTGGCCTTGCCGCAGGCGGCAATCTGAATGAGCTGTGCGGGCAGGTCGTCCGGCATCATCCGGCCGTGGTATCGGTTTCCACCGCCGAAGCGGCCACGGAATTGCTAGAGAGACTTCGCGGCGAGGCCGTCGAGCCGTTGCCGGAAATTGGCTGGGGAGCGAAGGGAATCGAGCGCGTCGCCACCGATCCCGAAGCCGATGTCGTGGTGTCGGCTGCGGTGGGCGTGGTGGGGTTGCCGGCGACCTACAAAGCGATTCAGATGGGCAAGCCGGTGGCACTGGCCAACAAAGAGGTCCTTGTAGCGGCCGGAGAGCTCGTATCGAGGGCCGCGCGCCAGGCCGGGGTGAATCTCTTGCCGATCGACAGCGAACATAGCGCGATTCATCAATGCCTGCGCTCGGGCCAGCGGCGCGAGTTGAAAAGATTGCTGCTGACCGCCTCGGGCGGTCCGTTTCGCAAGACGCCGCTCGCGCAAATGAAAAACGTCACGTCCGAGCAGGCCCTGGCGCATCCGAATTGGAAAATGGGGCGGCGCATCACGATCGATTCGGCAACGCTCACGAACAAAGGGTTCGAAGTCATCGAGGCGCACTGGCTCTTCGATGCGGCCCCGGAACAGATCGACGTTGTGATCCATCCGCAGTCGACGGTGCATTCGATGGTCGAATTCGTCGACGGCTCGGTCGTGGCGCAGATCGGCCCACCCGACATGCGGATTCCCATCCAGTATGCGTTGACCTTCCCCGAACGGCTGCCGGCGGACGGATTCGATTTGGACTGGACGCGCCTGCGGCTGGATTTCGAGCCGGTGCCGGAGGGCAAATTTCCGTGTCTGAGCCTGGCGCGCCGGGCGATGGCCGGAGGCGGAGCCCTGCCATGCGCTCTGAACGCGGCCGATGAAGTGGCGGTGTCCGCCTTTCTCGACCGGCGTTTGCCGTTCGCCGGCATCCCGCGCGTGATCGAGCGGGTGCTGGAACTGATGCCGCCCGGGCGTTTGGAGCGCATCGAAGATGTGCTCGAAGCGGATCAGGAGGCGAGGCGGCTGGCGCGGGAGGCGGTCGAGGCAAGCAAGGTGGCCATGGCCGTCAGCGAGAGGGGAATGGCGGAAACCCTGGCGGTCGAAAATACCGAGAGCAACCGGAGGCCCGTCTGATGAGCAATTTCCTGATCAGCCTGGGCTCGATCATCGTCGTGCTGGGCGTGATGGTGCTGGTTCACGAGTGGGGCCACTTCATCGTCGCGCGCCTGTGCGGTGTCCGGGTCGATGTGTTCTCAGTGGGCATGGGTCCGAGAATCTGGGGCTTTCGCCGCGGGGCGACCGATTACCGGGTGAGCGCTTTGCCGATCGGGGGTTACGTACGGATGGCGGGCGAGAATCCCACCGACGAGCGCACCGGAGCCGCCGATGAGTTTCTTTCGAAAAAACGCTGGCAGCGCGCCCTCATCATTCTGGCCGGACCGGCCATGAACATTCTGATGGCGCTCGTCATCGCCACCGGGATGATGATGAGCGGCAAGGGACAACCGGCTTTTCTGAAAAACAAGCCGGAGGTCGCCGGCGTTGCGATGGACTCGCCGGCGGGGCAGGCGGGAATCCGCGCTGGCGACCTGCTCGTCCGGGTGAACGGCAAGCGGGTGCGCACGTGGGACGACGTGATCTGGCAGTCGATATTCATGATGCCGAAAGCGACCCTTCCGGTTGTTGTCGAGAGGGGATCCAAGCGCGTCGCGCTGGCCATACATGCCTCGCCGGCCGACGACCAGACGGATCTGTTCGGCTATCCGGTCGAAACCACCTTCGTCGGGCCGGTGAATCCGGGGATGCCCGCGCAGAAGGACGGTCTGCGGCAAGGCGACCGGGTGATTTCCATTGCGGGCGACCGGAAGATCAGCCCGTTTTCGATTTCCAGCGCGGTGGCCGAATCGGCGGGAAAGCCCGTGCCGATGACCGTGGAACGCGGCGGCCGGATTCTCAATCTGGAATTGCATCCGATTTACGGAAATCTGAACGGCCAGAAGCGATGGTTCATCGGCGCCTATTTCGATGCGCCGGTCACCTTGCGCGCCAATACCGTGGGCGACGCGGTCCGGGGCGGCGTGCGTTATAACGTCATGCTCACCTCGGCGATCTTCAACACGCTCGTCAAATTGGTCGAGCACAAAGCGAAGCTGAAACAGCTCAGCGGACCGGTCGGAATCGCCAAGGCCTCCGGCCAGGCGGCGCGCGAGGGTCTGTTGGCCTTCCTGAACATCATGGCGGTGATCAGCTTGAACTTGGGCATCCTGAATCTGCTTCCGATTCCGATTCTGGACGGCTGGCATATCCTGACGCTCGGCGTCGAAGGCACCATCCGGCGGGATTTGAGCCTGGCGATCAAGGAACGCGCGCTGCAGGTGGGTCTGGTCTTCCTGTTACTGCTCATTCTGATTGTGACATACAACGACGTCCTGAAAATCGTGGTGCCGACGCATTGAACTCGGCCCTGACGGGAGCGGGCCGGTTTCGGTGCCGGTCCGGCCCGGCGCAATCGTAGAGCCCGTTTCCCAGCCTAATTTCCGGATAACCGGTCAAACCATCCGAGTAACCTGCCAGCAACTATTGTCGTATCAGGGCCCGCAAAATGAGGGCAGGTTTTTCTGCTTGACAAGCATTCCTTCCAATGATAAAAGCCCCCGGCATGGATGTGGTGGTGGACGGGGGGGGCGTTTCGCCTAAGTTGCAGTCTGCACGGGCGGAATGCGGAGTTTTCTCGTGCTCCAATCTTCTGAATACAAGTACAGCCATTAAGACAGGGTGCGTCCCCATTCCAAACGCTAGTGCGCGTTAGTCTGGGAGTTCAGCCTGTTGCCGAATGCGGAATGAACGGAAATATGACGGAACGGCGTTCGATCCATGCCCAGTTCCGAATCTGCGGAACTGCGCGACCAAGACAACGCCGGGGTCAGGCGCTGTTGTCGGCGACATGATCTGGCAACGTTCAATCTTTCACAGAGGATCGAGATAGAGACTCTGTGATTTGCGAGGAGGAATACATGAGGACGGTGGGGGCGAAACACTTTTCGCGAGCATTCTCGGTCTCGGGCGTCCTTGTTATTTTGTTCTGCAGCATCGCCGGCATTTCGGCTCTGGCTCAACTCGGTACGGGCACGATCTTGGGAACCGTACTCGATTCTACCCATGCCGCTATCCCGGGCGCGACGGTCACGATCCTGAACCCGCAGACAGGGTTGACGCGCACAACGACAACGGATTCGCGCGGAGCGTACCGGTTCCCATCCGTGGAAGCCGGCGTCTACACTGTGAAAATTGAAAAAACTGGGTTTCGAACCCTCACGCTGCCGGATCTGACTCTAAGCGTCGCTCAAAACCTGGTCGCCAATGGCACGCTCCAGGTGGGGAGCACGCAACAGCAAGTGGTGGTCACGGGCGCCGCAGCGATCGTGAACACAACGACGACCACACTGGGCGGTTTAGTGAACGACACGAGCATCGCTCAATTGCCCTTGAACGGCCGCAACTACACCACTCTGACGCTGCTCCAGCCGGGAGTGACGCAGCAGATGACCGGAACGGGCGGTGGGCAGGCGGGTGTCTGGTTCAGCAGCAATGGCGCAACCATCCACTCGAATTACGCGTCGCTCGATGGAACGCCGCTCATCAACATGCTCGGTGGTTCGGTTTCCTCGGAACTGGGGACCGCGCTGGGCGTCGACGGGATCAAGGAGTTCCGAGTCATTACCACCGGTTTCGGAGCTGAATACGGAATGAGCATGGGCAGCCAGACGGTCATCGTCAGCAAAAGCGGAACGAATAAGTTTCACGGCGATGCGTTCGACTTTCTGCGAAACAGCCATCTGGATGCGCGGAACTACTTCGACACCGCCACCAACAGCGGCGGCCATCGCTTGCCCGAACTCCAGCGCAACGACTTCGGCGGTTCGATTGGCGGGCCGATCCGGAAGAACAAGACGTTTTTCTATACAACCTTTGAGGGCGTGCGTCAGAATTTGGGTGTGTCAGCGACCCTCCCGGTATTTCCGGCCGCCTGCCATACGGCCAACCATATCGTTGACAGTTCCTGTGCTTCCACGCTTGCGTCGGGCCAGACAATCGCGGTTCCCTCCGTCATGCAGCCTTTGCTGGCGCTTTATCCTTCACCGAACGTGCCTGGCACCAACATATTCGCTTACACCACGAACTCGGTCAGTCGCGAGTACTACGGCGAAACGCGCGTGGATCAAAGCATCTCGGCTCAGGACTCGTTCTTCGCGCGGTATACCGTTGACGACGCCGTCAACACAGCCCCAGTAGGAAACAACGCCACTACCGGATTTGGCGCCGGCTTTCCTCAGTTTCGAATTTCGCCCCAAAGCCGGTATCAGTACCTGACGCTCGGCGAAAGCCATATCTTCTCGCCGACGTTGCTCGCCGTTACGCATCTATCCTACGCCCGAACCTTTAACGGGGAGACGAACCTTCAAACGCCGGACGTACCGACCGGTCCTGGCTATTCTTTTGTGACGGGACTGCCGATGGGAGACATCCAAGTCACCGGCCTGGCACAAATGGGACCCCAGCCCTTTATCGGCCCTCCGAACCTGCGGAACACGCAGAATATTTACACGGTTAGCGAGGATGTGTTCGACACGCTTGGTAACCATTCACTCCAGTTCGGCGCGCTCATCAACCGCGTCAACGACGGTGTTCAGTCGCCTTTCTACCCGCTAGGAACCATCAGCTTCAACACCATCCAGGATTTTATGGAGGGCTTGGCTGCCAACTACCAGAGCCTAGCCCCTGGCTCGCCAGGCAATACCCGGAACTTCTGGTACAACACTTTCGGCTTCTATTTGCAGGACAATTGGAAGGCCATGCCGAGGCTGACCCTGAACCTGGGTTTGCGGTATGAATTTGCTACCGTCCCTCAGGAGACGACCAACTTTTCGTATGCCATTCGGAATTTCTACACAGATTCGGCCGCGACCCAGGGGCCTATTTTCGTCAACGACAGTCTCCATAATTTCAGCCCCAGGCTGGGTTTTGCCTGGGACGTGTCCGGTAACGGAAAAACGGCTGTTCGAGGCGCATGGGGTCTTTATTACGACGTTGCCCAGTATGGGACTATATTTCAACAGAACACGCCAGTTCTCCCGCCGCAAACTCCCGAGGACGCGGTGTTTAATGCTGTCCCCGCCACCTTCACCATTCCGTTCACCTACAGCGCGGCCAACTTCGGCAACAATCTATTCACGACCGATTATCATATGAAGCAGCCGAAAGGCGAGCAGTACAGCTTGTCGGTGGAACATCAGTTGCCCTCGCAGATCGCTCTAACCGTGTCCTACGTCGGTTTTCACGGATGGAACCTGTATCAGGCGAGGGAGGGAAACCCTGTGATTCCGACTTCGGTGACCGGATTCGCCCCCAATGCAGTCGCATACTGGGACCCCTCAATCGTTGGCAAGTGCGCGAACGTTGTCCCGAGCTGCCGTGTGAATCCGAACTTCACCACGACGACGTATGTGACGACCCGCGGCTATTCCTGGTACAACTCACTCCAAGTGACGGCAAACAAGCAGGTGGGCCATGGGCTGGAGTTCAACAGCGCGTATACGTGGAGCAGGTCCCTGGACAACACGCAGTCGGAGCAAAACTACTCCGATTGCACCAATGGAAACGCGAATGGCCAAGACCCGCTCTTTGGACATAAGGACTACGGTCCGTCGTGCGACGATCTGACGCAGGTTTGGAACCTCTCGTTGCTGTACCATTTCCCAAAGACCCACTCCCGTAATTTCGCGGCCAAAATCCTGAATGGATGGTGGATCGGCAATGTCGTTACCGTGCACACCGGCTTGCCGTTTGATCCACTGACTGCGGTCAATCGCGCTTGCAATGACGGATGCGCCGGCAGAACGACGGCTTACAATTATGCCACCGTTGGAACTGGGGCCGCCACGGCTACGATCCATGGCAAAACTTATAACTTCGTGCCGTTCAATCACAGCTCGGTCAACACGGGCAATCCCAATCAATGGTTCAATCCTTTGATGTTCATGCTCCAGCCACCGGGATATCTGGGCACCGCGAGCCGCAATTTGCTTCGGGCTCCTGGCCTGTCCGAATGGGATTTTTCCGCGTCCAAGGACACGGCCTTGCCGTTTTTGGGTGAAGCGGGAAATCTTGAGTTCCGAGCCGAGTTCTTTAACATTCTGAACCACTCGAATTTCGGTTTTCCGAGTCCGATAATTTTCAACGGCGCCCAGTCGGACATTGGCGCGTATTCGGAAGCGCCTTTCGGGACAGCAGGCCAGATCACCAATACGTCAACTACGTCGCGGCAAATTCAGATGTCGCTGAAGGTTATTTTCTGAAGCGGAGGATATTCGTCAATCTACGGGTCGAGACTCCTTTCGCGAAAAGGAGCCGTTGCCCCCGGCATTTAGGTGAGCAGCTGTCGGCAAAGAGGAGGCCTTATGCGATCGCTTTCGAAGAAGGCGCTTGGGGTGATGGCTTTGGTGGCCGCCGCCGTTCCGCTGGCCATGGGCGCCACGATCAGCGGGACGGTGAAAGGCCCGGATGACTCGGCTTTTGAGGGCGCGTTCGTCAGGGCCCGGAATACGGCAACAAACATTTCGACCGACGTGTTGTCGCACGAAGACGGGAGCTACACGGTGCCCAACCTTCCCGCGGGCACGTATCGGCTGACGATTCGGGCCCCCGGGTATAAGGCCACACCGCAGAGCGAAACCTTGCAGACGGCGGATCAGCATGTCAATGCCGATTTCGCCTTGGAAAAGGGAGCCGTGACGTGGGCCGATCTCACGGCTTGGCAGGCACAACAGCTGTTTCCTGCTGGGCCGGGAAGAAAAGCATTCTTCGGCACTTGCTTTGATTGCCACGAATTTCAGCACCGCATGGTTCCTCACCGTGGCTTAAACGAGCAAGGCTGGCTGGGTATGGTGAATTTTATGCGGAATGCCGCGGTGCCATATTTCCTCACGCCTTCGAGGATTAATGACCAGATGGCCGACTCAGTGGCGACCTATCTGACCCAACTGTTTGGGCCGCATTCCAGCCTATCCTCATCGCCCGCCGACCTGCCCCGATACCAGGCGACCGTGCGGAAGTTCAGCCCCGAGGCGATGAATATCGTGTATGTGGTGTATCCAGTGCTGGGCAAATGGGTAAACAACAAATGGGTCCCGGACCCACTGGAGTGGCCCGCTCAGATGTATCCACCGACCGCCGGAATGGGATATCCTTCCGATGGAAGCATCTGGGTAGCCGATTTCGGGAATTCGAACCAGGTGCACCAAATCAATCCCACGACCGGCAAGCTCACAACGTACCCGGTGCCCCCAGCCGGTGAGAAATTGAAGCCCTGCTCGTCGGACGCGATCCACGCGATCGAAGTTGGCCCGGACGGTAAGGCGTGGTTTGCCGAGTCGGGTTGCGGCAGAGTGGGAAGCGTAGATCCGAAAACGGGCAAAGTCACTCAATATCAGGATGGCGGTAAGCACGATGCCCATCCCATGCTCGTTGACGGAAAGCTATACGTCTTCTCCAGTGGCGCTACAGACCGGCTCGACCCTGCGACGGGTAAGTTCACACGAATCTCTGGATTTCCAGCCTCGTACGGTGTTATTTACGATAAGGCGTATGGAACCTTGTTTTTCACCAATCCTGGGTTTGGGCCGAAGACGAAGGGCAGGCTCGCCGAAGTCGACCCCAAGACATTAAGAGTCACGACGTTTGCTCCCACCAACGTTCCCGCGGGTTTCAACACCCACCGGACCGCTATCGATTCCCATGGCAATCTATGGCTCACCTGTTACAGCCAGCGTGGAACGGAGTTCGTGCTCTCGACCAAGGTCTGCCGGTTCGATCCGAAAACCAAAGCGGTCAAGGTATACACTCCGCTCGGACCCGACAAGAGCGATTACGCCATCGGGGTCGGCAAGGGCGGGTACGTTTGGTATTCGATGGTTGATTTGGGTACGATCCAGCGACTGGACCCGAGGACGGGACACATTGTCGAATACCCGTTGCCCTTTACGGAACCTAAAACGCTCAGGTACTGGCCTGACGCGCAGGGCCGCATTTGGACGGTCTCGGCCTACAACTCAGTCCTCTATTGGTACGTAGACAACAGCCACACGCGCGCCGCAAACTGACAAACCGCTATGCCGTCGTGCGCTTCCTGCACAGGAATAGGGAGCGCAGGACGTAGCTGGGCACTGAGGGTTCTTTGTGATACCAACGAGTCGTTTACTTTGCTTGTCGCGAAGCATCGCGCAGATGAGTGCGGTTACGGCGCTGCGGAAGTAAGCGCCAGGAAAGGAGGGGAACCGCTATGCGGTCACTTTTGAAAAAGGTGGCTTGGGTAATAGGGCTGATGATCTCCGTCGTTTCGCTGGCCATGGGAGGCACGATCGGCGGCACGGTGAAAGGCCCGAGTGGCGCGCCTTTCGAGGGCGCGTTCGTCGTGGCCCGGAATACGGCTACGAACATCATGACCGATGTGCTGTCGCACGAGGACGGCCGCTACAGGGTGCCCAACCTTCCCGCGGGCAGTTATCGGCTGACAATACGGGCGGTTGGATATAAGGCCACACCGCAGGATGAAACCCTTCAGAGTGCCGATCAGCATGCGAAGATCGATTTTGCACTGCAAAAGGGAACCGTAACGTGGGCCGATATCTCGGGTTGGCAGGGAGCTCAGCTGTTCCCCCCTGGGCCGGGGAGAGAAGTAGTTTTCGGCACTTGCTTCGCTTGCCACGAATTTCAACACCGCATGGTTCCTCACCGTGGCATAAACAAGCAAGGCTGGCTGGGCATGGTGAATTTTATGCGGAATGTCGCGGTGCCAGATTTCCTCCCCTCTTCGAGGTTTACCGACCAGATGGCCGACCAAGCGGCGACCTACCTCACCCAACTGTTTGGGCCGAATTCCACCCTCCCCGCATCGCCCGCCGACCTGGCCGGGTATCAGGCGACTGTGCGAAAGCTCAGCCCCGAGGCGATGAATATCGTGTACGTGGTGTATCCAGTGGCGGGGAAATGGGAGAACGACAACTGGGTCCCGGACCCGCTCGTGATGAATTCTCAGATGTATCCGCCGACCGCCGGAATGGGCTATCCTTCCGACGGAAGCATCTGGGTAGCCGATTACGGGAGTGCGAACCGGGTGGAGCGAGTCAACGCCACGACCGGAAAGGTGACGACCTACCCGGTGCCGTGCACGGCTGCGGAGAAAAGCATACACGCGATCGAAGTTGGTCCGGATGGTAATGCGTGGTTTGCGGAGACGGGTTGCCACGGGGTTGGGAAAATAGACCCGCGCACAGGGAAGGTAACACAGTACCTGGGCAGCGGAGCCCACGACGCCCATCCCATGCTTGTCGACGGGAAAATCTACGTTTTCGTCAGTGGAGGGACAACTCGGCTCGACCCCCAGACCGGCAAATTCACGCACATCCCCGGAATTCGAGGCTCATATAGCGTTATTTGGAATCGGGTAAACGGGAACGTGTGGTTCACCGACCCTGGCTTTGGGGGCGGGATCAGCACGCTCGACGAAGTCGACCCCAAGACATTAAAAATCGTAACGAGTTTTACTCCCCCCGCCGGTACCGCTCCCGCGGGTTTCAACACCCACCGGACCGGGATCGCCTCAAATGGCGTTATGTGGCTAACCTGCTACAGCCAGCGTAAATTGGAGTTCGCGCTCTCAACTAGGGTTTGCCGGTTCGATCCGAAAACCAAAGCGCTCAAGGTGTACACTCCGCTAGGACCCGACAAGAGCGATTACGCCATTGCCGTCGGCAAGGGCGGGTACGTTTGGTATTCGATGGTCGAGTTGGGCACGATCCAGCGGCTGGACCCGAGGACAGGACACATTGTCGAATACCCGTTGCCCTTTAGCGAACCGAAAACGCTAAGATACTGGCCTGATTCGCAGGACCGAATTTGGACAGTCTCTCAGGGCTACAACTCGGTCTTCTATTGGTACATAGACAACAGCAACATGCTGCGGGCGGCTAAGTAAACGAAATAACCGGCTGTCAACCTTTTGGGCCGCTTCCTCTTTCGAGGAAGCGGCCCAACTTCTATGGGACACAACTCCGCGGCGCAATCTCTTCTCCGCTCCGGTCCGCAATCAGCCGAATTTCACGGGAAACGAGCCGGGAACCGGCGCGGAGGCTAGGAGCTTGCGTTGACGGTGATGCGGCGGTCGAGGCGGGCGAAGAACTGGCGCGTGCGAGCGATGTCGGCGAGCACCTGGCGGCGCAGGTCGGCAGGGGAAGGGAATTTCTTTTCATCACGCAAGCGCTTCCAGAAGCGCACTTCCATCGGGCCGCCGGTGATTTCCCCGGAGAACTGGAGAAGGTGGCTTTCGACGACAAGTCCGCCGCCGTCGAAGGTGGGCCGGAAGCCGACATTGGTCGCGGCCCGGTACAGCTTGCCCCGAACCAGCACCTCGGTCGCATAGACGCCGCGCGCGGGAACCAGTTCCTGCTCGTAGGCCAGATTGAGCGTCGGCACAACCAGTTTCCGCCCCTGGCCGGTTCCCGTCCGGATTTCGCCGGTCAACGCGAATGGCCGGCCGAGCATCCGTCCGGCGCGGTCGACGCTGCCTTCCGCGATCGCCTGGCGCACCAGCGTGCTGGAAATCAGTTCTCCACGCCGGCGCACCGGCCCCACCACGTTGACGCGGAAGCCGATGTGCTCGCCCAACTGGACCAGCAGCTTCGCATCGCCGCTTTGATGGTGGCCGAACCGGAAATTCTCTCCGACAAAAACGGCCGATGCATGCAGGGCTTCCGATAGGACGCTCCGGGCAAACTCCTCCGGAGAAAGCGCGGCAAATTCGGCGGTGAAGGGAAGTATGAGCGCCGCATCCAGGCCGGCGGCCTGGAAACAATCGAGCCGCTGCGCGAGAGTCGTGATGAGCGGCGGCGCCGAATCCGGACGAAGCAGTTTGCCCGGATGCGGCTCGAAGGTGAGCGCTGCGGCCCACTCTCCCGCGGCGCGGGCCTGCTCGACCAGGGCACGGAAAATCCTCTGGTGGCCCAAGTGCACTCCGTCGAAATTGCCGATGGCGAAGAAAGCCGGCGCGCCCGCGGCGCCGCGCCGCCACTCCTCGATCGATCGAAACGCCGGCAGGCTCATGACAGGCGCACCTCGAAGCTCAGCCCGTCGTAGCAGAGCTTCACATGATCGGGCAGCCGGCGGTTGGTTTCCTCGTGCGAGAGGTCGTGAGCGATGTGCGTGAACCAGGCGCGCCGGGGATCGAGTTCGGCGACCAGGGCCAGCGATTGCTCGACGTTCGAGTGCATCGGATGCGGCGTGTAGCGAAGGGCGTCGAGGATCAAGTCGTCCAGATCGTGAAGCAGCGCCTTGGATTCTTCCGGAACGGAGCTGAAATCGGTGAGATACGCGGCGCGGCCGAAACGGAATCCGAGTACGTCGAATGGTCCGTGACGGGCGGGCACGGGAACCAGTTCCAGCTTTGCTTCCGGGTCGCCCAGGGGATCGAATGGTCCATCGATCGCATGGAGCTCAATGTGCGGCAAGGTGCTGTATCCGTTGGGATTCTCGAAAATGTAGGCGAAGGTCCTCCGCAGGACGGCCAGCGTTTCGCTCGAGGCGTAGAGGGGAATATCAGCCTTTTGCCGGATGTTGAAGGGCCGGATGTCGTCCAGGCCGAGGATGTGGTCGGCATGGCCGTGAGTGTAAACGATGGCATCGAGCCGGCTAAGCCCCTCCCGCAGGCCCTGCGCCCGGAAGTCGGGTGAGGTATCGATGACCACGTTCCGGCCGCCTGCCGAAAGCAGCAGCGAGCAGCGGGTACGACGATCGCGGGGATCTTCCGAGTGGCAGACCGAACAGCGGCAACCCAGGGTGGGCACTCCCATCGACGTTCCCGAACCGAGGACCGTCAGGCGCAACGCCGTCATCGTTCAGCGTTTCCCCGGTCCCCGGCCAGGGACCGTAGCAGCCGCTGCGGCCTTCGACATCTCGAGGTAGGTCATTTTCAGGCTGCCGATCACCTCGAGCAGCAGATGTTCTTCTTCCTGGGCCAGGTTGCCTCGGGTTTTCTCGCGCAGCGCGTCGAGCATGTCGATCACTTCCCGCGCGCCTTCCAGATCCATCATCGGCTGGCCGGTGCGGGGATCGGCGATGCCGCCGAGCATCGCCACGGCGTTCCGCGCAATCAGATCGATGACCATTTCAAAAGCGGGAGAGCGCCGGGGCGTCTCCGGAGGGGGAATCGCGGGGACCTCTTTGGCCTGCTCCCCGGTCTTGGGCTGAGCCCCGCGGGCCGCCTCGGCGGGTTTCGCTTCTTCCGATTTTCGCTCGTGTTCGATCTGATCGCGGGCATCCTGGCGCAACTCGCCTTCGGAAGTGAACAGCCTGCGGTCAACGACGTGGAATGTTTCGTCGTTCTGCTCTGCCATCGGGAACCCTTTCAAATAGCCAGGAATGCCGCCGCGCGTTTGCCTTCCGGCCTGCCCTCGGCCCACCGGCCGCCTGCCGCCAAGCCGGTGCCGGGCGCACCCGCGCCGCGCGGTTCTTCACCCGAGTCTACCATCGGCATTATCCACCGTCCAAGCTAGCCTCTGGGGCCCGCAGCACGCATCGAACACCCTCGCCGCTAGACCTGCAAGATGTCCCCGTCCTTGGCCACCATGCGGTAGAGCACCGGATATACGAAAAAGCCGAGCAGTATCGGTCCGAGCAGGCCGCCCACGATCACGCGGGCGAAGGGCCGCTGCGTATCGGAGCCGATGCCGTGGGAGAGAGCCGCCGGGAGCAGACCGAGACAGGCGACCAGCGCGGTCATCATGATCGGGCGCAGGCGCAAGAGCGCCGCCTCGCGCGTAGCGGTGCGGATGTCCATCCCCTCCAGGCGCATCTTGTTGATGTAGGAATACATCACCACCACGATTTCGACCGAAACCCCCATCAGGGCCAGAAGTCCCAGGCCGCTCGACACGCTGAACGGTGTGCCCGTCAGCTTCAGCGCCAGCAGAGCGCCCACCGGCTCGGTCAACATGACGCCGAGCAGAGCGGCGATCGGGAATTTGAAATTCCCGTACAGGGCGAACAGGATGAGCATGATCAACAGGACCGTGAGGGGAGCGACAACGTACATCTGCGCGCGCGCGGCCAGATACTCGCTGTATTCCCCGCCCCACGTAACGAAGTAGCCGGGGGGAAGGTTTACGTTGGCGGCGAGAGCTTGCTTGCCGGCGGCGACGGCCCCGGCCAGGTCGCGTCCCTCGATCGCGTACTGAACCCCGATATAGCGGGAATTGTTCTCGCGATAGATGAACGACGCCCCGCTTTCGACGCGAATGTCGGCCAGTTCCTTGAGCGGTATCTGCTGGCCCGACGGCGTGCCGACGAGCAGATTGCCGATCGCTTCGGGACTCGAGCGGAACCGCGGCTCCATCCGGATGACCATGTCGAAGAGCTTTTCCCCCTGGATCACCTGCGTGGCAACCTGCCCGCCAACGGCTGCTTCGATGACCGATTCGACGTCGCTGACGTTGATTCCATAACGGGCGATCTTTTCCCGGTCGATGTGGATATTCAGGCTGGGCTGGCCGAGTTCGCGCACAACCAGCAGCGAAGAGAAACCGCGCACATGAGAGAGGACGTTCTTGATCTCGACGGCTTTCTCCTGGAGCACGTTGAGGTTGGGCCCGTAAATCTTGACCGCCAGCGCGCTTTTCAGGCCGGTGAGCGCCTCGTCGACGGCATCCTCTGCGGGCTGGGTGTAGTTGAAGATGATGCCGGGAAAGGCGCTGAGCCTTTTCTGGATGTTGGCGGTCAGCTCCTGCTTGTTTCGGATGGGTCCCGTTTTCCACACCTTGTCGCCGTAGGGCTTCAAGCCAACGTAATACTCGTCGTTGAAGAACCCGGTCGGGTCGGTACCGTCGTCGGGACGGCCCAGTTCCTGGCCGACCACGGTAACTTGTGGATAGGACATGAGGACATGGCGAATTTCGGGGGCGATCGTGGCCGCTTCCTGCCAGGAGATGGTGTACGGCATGGTGGCGCGGACCCACAGGGCTCCCTCGTCGAGATGGGGCATGAATTCACCCCCGATGAACGGCACCAGCGAAATTGCTCCCGCAAAAATAAGGACGGCTGCGGCAACGGTCGACTTCGGATGATCGAGCGCCAGATCGAGCCCCCCCGCGTACCCCCGCTTGATCCACTCGAAGGGCCGGTTCACCCGGTCGCGTACACCCTTCTTGAACCAGTACGAACAGAGGACCGGGACGAGGGTGAGCGTGATGATGAGCGAGCCGATCAGGGCGAAGACCATCGTGTCCGCCATCGGATGGAAAAGGCGGCCGGAAGCCCCGGAAAGAACGTAGATCGGCAAATAGCCGGAGATGATCACAGCGACCGAATAGAAGATCGGGCGATCGACGTCGCGCGCCGCGGCCAGAATCACGTCGTAGAGGCTGTATTCGTGGCCGGTCCGGGCGCCAAGCTCCCGGTAGATGTTTTCCATCATGACCACGGTGCCGTCGATGATGATGCCGAAGTCGATGGCGCCGATGGATAAGAGGTTGGCCGAGACGTTCTCGGCATGCAGCAGGATAAAGGAAAAGAGCAGTGCCAGCGGGATGGTGAGGGCGACGATCACCGCCGCGCGGAAACTCACCAGGAAGAAGATGAGCACGATCAGGACGAAGATCATGCCGCGGACGAGGTTCCCCTCGACCGTGTCGATCGTCAGACGGACCAGATCGCTGCGATCGTAAAACGGACGGACCTTGACGTCGGGAGGCAGAATCCGCCGGTTGAGCACCTTCGTCTCCGCTTCGACTCCCTTCAAAACGTTCTGGGTTTGCTCCCCGGTGCGCATCAGGATTACGCCTTCGACGGCGTCGTTGTCGTTCATGAAGCCGAATTCGCCGAGGCGCGGAGCGTGGCCGATGACAACCTTGCCGATGTCCTTTACGTAGATGGGAACGCCGCCCGAACTGCCGACGACGATGTCGGCGATGTCTTTGAGGCTGTGCACGAGCCCGATGCCGCTCACGTAGTAGAACTGGCCGCCCTGCGAGTAGAAACCGCCGCCGGCGTTGGAATTGTTGGCGGCCAGGGCGGCTTCGACCTGCGGAACGGTGAGGTGGTAGCCATAGAGACGGGCGGGGTCGAGCAGGACCTGATACTGCATCACCTCGCCCCCGAAACCGGAATCGTCGGCCACTCCGGGCACCGAGCGGTAGGCGGGCTCGACGATCCACGTTTCAATGGTTTTCAGATCCATCGGACTGCGATCGGGGCTTTCGAGAACGTAGCGGTAAACCAGATCGCTGGGGCTCGAAAGCGGCGCCAGACCGGGAGAGACGCCCGACGGCAACGTTACCTGGGAAAGGCGCTCGAAGGCGCGATCGCGCGCCCAGTAGTTGTCGGTGCCGTAGTGGAAGGTCATGATCACGTCGGAGAGGCCGTACAAAGAGATCGAGCGCATCACCTGGAGTTTTGGGATGCCGTTCATCTGGATCTCGATCGGGATCGTGATCAGCCGCTCGACTTCCTCGGCGGCGTGGCCGGGCCACTGGGTAATGATCTCCACCATCGGCGGCGCCAGGTCCGGATAGGCCTCGACCGGCATGCGCTCGAAGGAGATCGAGCCAGCCAGGATCAGGAACACGACCAGCATGAGAACCAGGAAACGTTGCTGGAGGGCGGCGTGGACGATACGGTGGATCATCGGCGGTGCCCCTTAGCGCAGCGAATTCGCGAATTGAAGGAATAGGCTGCCGTTGCCGACGACCTTTTCCCCGGCGCGCAGGCCGGTGGTGATCTGGATGCTGTTGCCCTGCGTCTGGCCGGTTTCGACCAGGCGCCGGGCGAACTGGTCATGGGCGACCTGGACGTAGACGAAGGGATGGTTTTCGGCGTCGCGCAGGACAGCGTCTTGCGGAACGGCCAGGGCGTTCGGGATGGTGCCGGCGTCGAGAAGAACGGTCACATACATGTCCTTTTTGAGCGCCAGGCCGCGGTTCGCGGTGACGACGCGAGCGGCGAGCGTGCGCGTGTTGGGATCGAGAGCGGGCGCCAGATAGGAGATGCGCCCGTGAAACGGTTCGGGATAGCTGCTGGTCTCGATCGTGGCGGGCTCGCCGACGCGAACGTCGGAGAGGTCTTTCTGGTAAACGTTGACGAGAACCCAGACGGTGTTCATATCGGAAATGGTGAAGCACTGCGTCGTGCCCGCCTGAATCAACTGGCCGGGTGCGACGAGGCGTTCGACGACTTCACCGCCGATCGGCGCCAGGACCGGGAACTGTGCCGAGGGGTTGCCGGCTGCCTGGGCGGGGTTCGTGATCCCCAGAGCCTCGAGCGACTGCTGCGCCGCCTGGAAATCGGCCAGCGCCTCGTTGCGGGCCGATTGCGCCTGCAACATCGCGCTCTCGGCAATCGCCTTGTGGGCGTAGAGGTCCTGCGCGCGCTTATCGTTCGTCTCCGACAGCTGGTAGGCATCGCGCGTTTTCAGGAAATTCGCCCGCAACTGGGAGTAGTCGGGACTGGTCACGTAGAGCAGCGGCTGGCCTTGCTTCACCACCTCACCGGGAACGACCAGCACCCGCGTCACGGGACCTCCAACGGGCGTAATCACCGGCGTGGTGCGGAAAACGTTGTAGCCGACGGTTCCGGGCAGCCGCAGAACGCGCTCCATTTTTTCGGTGGCGGCCGGAACGATCTGGATGCGGGGGAGCTGGTTCTGGGGCACGGAAAAATAGGCCGCTTGAACCCCTTGCGAGGAAAACGACGTCATCTGATTCTCGCTGTGGTTTTCCTCCCGGCCGCAGCCGGCCCCGGCGACCAATGCCGCCACGGCGAGACACAGGGCGATGCGGGATGGACGAGCGGCGGGGCCGAGTTTCCAATTCCGCCGGCTGTGGCGGAGGGATTCGATATGCGTGTTCATGGCAATCTCCTGGTGCCGACGGCTTCGCGGAGCTGTTCCAAGGAAAGTTGGTAGGCGGCCAGCGCCTGCAGGTAGCCGAGGCGGATGGCGCGGTAGCTCCGCTCGGCGTCGAGCAGATCGAGCAGGCTGGCCCCGCCGCGCTGATAGGCATATTCGCTGATGTTCCGCGACTCCCTGGCCTCGTCCAAATAGCCGGACTGATACAGCTTCACCACCTGCGCTTCGGATTCGACCGCGTCGTAGGCGCTCGCCACATCGGCGAGAACGGCCTGGCGCGCGGCGATTTCGCTATCCTGCGCGCCCATGATGGCGGCCTGCGTGCGCGCGATTTCTCCCTGGTTGCGGTTGAAGATGGGCAGCGGGATGTTCCAGAAGAACGTGCCGTTGTTCAGCGCCGAAACGTGCGTGTAATCGAACGTGAGGGTCACGTCCTGCTTCCCGTTGGCCTTCGCCAGGTCGTACTGGCTTTGCGCCGCGGTCACGGACTGCCGGGCCGCCCGCAGGTCGGGCCGGAGCGCCAGAGCCTCCGTTTGTAACTGCCCGGCCGTGGCAGCCAAGGGCTGATAGCCAAGCGATCCGGACACGTCGTAACCGGCGGGCACCGATTCGTAGCCAACGAGCTGGCGCAGAGCGTTCAGCGATTGCATCCTGGCCAGCTCGGCGCCCGAGACATCGGTCTGAACCTGGAGCATTTGCAGCTTGATCTTCAGGAAATCGCCGTCGCTGATATCGCCGGCCTTGTAGCGGGCTTGGTTGATCGTCAACGTGTGCCGGAAACTCGCCAAATCCCGCTTGGCGAAAGAGAGCGTCGATTCGGCCAAAAGGACGCCGATGAATTGCTGCGCGACGCTATAGATCAGCCCCCGCTGGCTATCGGCCACCTGGGACCGAGTGACGGCGGTCAAATCGCGCGCGGCCGCCAGCCGGTGCTGGCGCTTTTTGCCCCGCTCGAAAAGATAACTGGCGCCAAGGTCGAACTCGCTGATGTTGTTGATCGTCGGCGCGGTCAGCTGGCTGGGTTGGAAAATCGGGATGAACATGGCGTCGCCGGTCAGCACCGGGTTCGGCCGCAGATTCGCGGTGACTTCCCCGGCCCGGCTCTGCGCGATCAGCGAACGCGCCGCCCGCATCGAGGGATTGCGCGCCAAGGCCAGGCGAATGGCCTGATCGAGAGTGATGGTGCGCGGCGCCTGCGCCCGGGCCGGCGCCGCGCCTGGCGCCAGAAGCATCGAGAAGCCGAACAGGGCAACGATCAAGGAACGAGAAACGCTAGCCATAAGACCTTCCATTCGCGCCGGGGAATTCCGCGCGCGATGCCGGTTTTTCCGCAGGGCCGCGCCATAGCGAAGACCAGCGCGCCACGGACCCGGGGAGTTGCCGGCGGCGTGCCGCCGGACTTCCTCCGGAAGCGGACCAAATGAGTGGATTCGTGCAGCGCGGCTCAAGCGGCTGCGCCGCCTCACTTGCGTATTACGGTTGGTTGCGTTTCAGGAAGAACTACGCCGGAGGGGCTCGCGAAGGGCTTTGCAGGTGAACGATTTCTTTACGGGGAAGCTCCTTGCGCGCCTGCGGCGCGGGAGCAACGATTACGGTGGAGGGCACGATCACCGCCGGGGCTACCGGCGCCAGCGGCGCATTGGCCACGTGGCAGATCACGCATGCGGCGGCTTCGGCCGCGGACCGATGCTGGTGAATCAGTCCGCCCGCAACCAGAAGCAACAGCAGGGCGGATAAGGCCAAAACAACTCCCGCGAGCTTCACCACCTTTTCTGTCACGGGCAAACTATCCATATCCTGGCGTCCTTGAGCTGAACTTCTCGTCCCCCACGATAACAACGCTCACCATAACATGAAAGCGCGTGGCGTGGAATCCATTCCTAACGCGCGGTATCCGCCTTGGCGGCGCGCCAGGTCTTTGCCTGGGCACGTCTCTTGCAGCGGCACAGGGGCTCGAGCGCCCGCGCCAACTCCAAACGCATACACGCCCGCCGCGCCGCGCGCGCCACCGCTTTCTTGCGCATGCCGGCCCGGTGCCGTAGAGTGTCATTTTTCCGGTTTTCTCACGCCATGCCGAAACGCAAAACCGCGAGTCCCAAACCTTCGCGCATCGGGCGCCGCTTCGAAAAGCTCGTCGAGGTGCAAGCGCGGCTGTGCGCGCCGGGCGGCTGCCCCTGGGACCGCGAGCAGACGCATCAGTCGCTGCGCCCCTACCTGATCGAGGAAGCCTACGAGGTGCTTGAGGCGCTCGACCTCGGCAACGACGAGCGCCTTGCCTCCGAACTCGGCGACCTGCTGCTCCAAGTTCTCTTTCACGCGGAGCTGGCCAGGGAGGAGGGCCGCTTCGACATCGGCGACGTCGTCGACGCGATTCGCGAAAAGCTGATCCGGCGTCACCCGCACGTCTTCGGCAATGCCCAAGTCCGCGATTCGCGCGAAGTGCTCAAGCGATGGGAGGAAATCAAGGCCGAGGAACGGCGCCGGGAGGGTAAGGCCGAATCGACGAACGAGGATTCCGTGCTCGGTAGTGTCCCCAAGGCCCTCCCCGCGCTCTCGGAAGCATTCCAACTGACCCGCCGGGCAGCGAACGTCGGATTCGATTGGAAGCGCCTCGGCGGCGTGCTCGACAAGCTGAGCGAAGAAACGCGGGAGGTGCGTGGCGCCGTTCGCCGGGCCCGGCGCGCCGGCGCGACGAGCGCCGCGGGGCGCCGCCAGTCGCATTCGCGCGTCGAAGAAGAGGCCGGCGATCTTCTCTTCGTTGCCGCCAACGTCGCCCGGTTCCTGGGCTTGGACCCTGAAGTCGCACTCAAAAAGGCCAACCGGAAATTCCAGCGCCGCTTCCAATGGATGGAAAAGCAGGCGCGAGGGCGCGGCGAACGTCTGGCCAAGCTCTCTTCGGCAAAACTTGAGCGTCTGTGGGAACAAGCCAAGGCCGATGGGCAGGTCTGAACGCCAGATTCCTACCGAACCATCCGCATAATCACTTTTGCTCATGCCATGCGGGCCGGCGCACGGAGTCGAGCGATTCCGCTCTTGCCGTTTCTGCCGGACCGGCGATTGGATGATGGACCGCGCGGTCCCCAGGTAGCCCGATGAAAAAAGAGATCCGCCGCCCGTTACTCGCCCTGCTGATGGCCACGCAGGTGATGGCCTGGTCGTTCAATTACATCGCCGGCAAGGTTGCGCTCCGGCAGCTGGATCCGCTGACGCTCGCCTCGTTCCGGCTGGTTCTGGCGGGCGCGATCTATCTGCCGATTTTTCTGCTGGCGCCGCGCCCGATGCGTCTCGGCTGGCGCGACCCGCCCACGTTTCTGTTGCTGGGAGTCTGCGGCGTAGTGATTAACCAAGGATGTTTCACCGTCTCTCTCCATTACACGAGCATCGGCCATGTGGCATTGATCATCGCGATGGGACCGATATTTGTGCTCTTGCTGGCCCGGCTGATGGGTCAGGAAACGCTCTCACCCGGCAAGATCATCGGCATGCTGCTCTCCTTTTCCGGCGTCGCTCTGCTGGCCATCGGGCAGGGTAGTGACTGGCGGTCGGGCGGTTTGGCCGGGGACCTGATCGCGTTGTGCGCGGCGTGCGGTTTTGCCTGCTATGCGGTGCTGAGCAAACGCGTCGCCCATCGCTATGATTCGATCGCGTTCAACACCTTTACCCATCTCACCGGCGCCCTTCTGCTACTTCCTCTGGCCGTCCATCAGGCTCTAGGGCTGGACTGGGCTCACGTGAGCTGGCCGTCCTGGGCCGGGTTGTCTTATATGGCCCTGTTTGGCTCGGTAGCCGGTTACTTTATTTTCTACAAGCTTCTCGGACACATTTCGGCCACGCAGGTTGCTTCCCTCAACTACCTGCTCCCGGTCGTTGCCACATCGCTCGGTGTCGTCTTGCTCGGGGAAAGGGTGGGCCGGATATTCCTGCTGGCCGCGGCGCTTGTATTGACGGGCCTTTGGCTGGCTCAAGGCACCTCCTGGCAGGATGCGCCCGCCGACTGAGCACCCGGAAAGCCGGGCTGGCCGGGTGCTCTCCCGGTCCCCTCGATGACCGGCGCCGACTGGCGCTTTGCGATCGCTTCAGCCGTGTACCCGTAACAGAAACAATACAATTCCCGGAAACTCGCCAGACTCATGGTTGAACTCTAGCCGCCGCGGTTATACTCTTGCCGAAGACTAATGCGTACGCTGGCTGCCAGCTTGATCGTATTGTTGCTTTCCGTTCCCGTCTGGGCGCGTGGCCGGGGCAGGTCGCTACTCGTCGCGAACGCCTCCTCACAGGCCATCCAGAACGAGCGCGCCAACGAATACAACCTCTCGCGAATGCGAAACGCCGCGATGATCCAGCAATTCCATCAGGCCGGCTACCTGGTCGCGGTGCCACCCGACACGCCGTCGTATTACCTGCACGACATTCCCGCGGCCTACCGCTATCTGCGGCCGTGGACCAAGCTTTTCCTCGACCGATTGAGCCGCGAATACTACGCGAGTTTCGGGCAACGGCTTCGGGTCACCAGCCTGGTGCGAACCGTTTCGTCCCAGTTGCGGCTGGCCCGCTACGATCCCAATGCCGCCGATGCCACGGGCCCCAGCCGCTCCGCGCACTTGACGGGCGCGGCGCTGGATATTTCCAAGCGCTTCATGAGCTACCGGGGCGAGCTATGGATGAGGCGCGTGTTGTTCGGGCTCAAACAGGCGGGGTATCTGTACGCGATCGAGGAGTTCGAGGAGCCGGACTTCCACATCATGGTCTATCCCACCTATCGGGCCTACGTGGCCACGCTAACGGCCCACTCCTCCGGCAGAAAGCAAATGGGCGCGCGGATTTCCCCGGCAGCGGATACCAGCCGCCGCGAACGCGTGGAGCAAAGATAGCCTATCGGACCGGCGGCAACGCCATCGCCCAGAGGCAATGACGGCCTCAGGTGGGGTACCACTCGATTCGCCCCCGGGCCGGAACCGCGATCGCCGCGCCGAGCAAGAACCCTCCAACATGCGCCCAAAACGCCGTGCCGCCATGCTGGGCCGCGCCTAGCGAGGCCACCCCGCTGAAAAACTGGATCAAGAACCAGTAGCCGATCATGACCAGCGCGGGCAGCCGCCACATGAACCAGAAAAAAATCAACGGCACCAGCGTGAGCACTTTCGACCGAGGATAGAAAATCAGGTACGCGCCCATCACTCCGCTGATCGCTCCGCTCGCTCCGATCGTCGGAATCTGCGATCCCCAGGAAAAGAAGGTCTGCGTAATGCCGGCAGCCAGCCCGCAACCCATGTAAAAGGTCAAATAGCCCGCCGAGCCGAGCACATCCTCGACCGCCCCGCCAAAAACCCACAGAAACCACATATTCCCCAGAATATGCAGCCAGCCACCATGCAGGAACATGCTGCTGACGAGCGGCACCACGAGGGCCGCAAGCGGCATATGGTAGCCCGCCAGTGCCTGGCTGAATCTGGCAGGAACAAGCCCGTAATGAAAGACGAAGAGATCGAAGCGATGTGGCCCGAGCGAAAGCTCGTGGACGAAAACAGCGAAATTGATGGCGATCAGAGCCAGGGTGATACCCGGCAGCCCGCGCCGCCCGAGCAGAACCTTGAGCGGGATCATCGGTATCTCGCCGCCGCGCGGTCGAGCATCTCGGGCTGGAAAGCAGGCTCCCGCCGCCGACTGGTCTCGATAAAGCGCATGATCTCGCCGACCGGAAATATTCCGCCACGCGCCCCGGGCCGCGTGCAGCTAAGCGCCGCCGCCCCGCAAGCGAATTCCAGGCAGCCTGCCGCGTCCCAACCGGCCAGCAGCGCGTAGATATAGCCGGCGTGAAAAATGTCGCCGGCCCCGGTCGTGTCGACCGCTTCCACGATGAATCCCCGCGCCTGGAAGAACCGCTTGCCGTCCCAAGACAGCGCTCCTCGCTCGCCGAGCGTCGTGCCCGCCAGACGGCAACCATATTGCCGAACCAGCACCGGCAGCGCCTCGACCGGATCCTCTTCGCCGATCAGCCGGCGAGGGAATTCGGACGTAGTCAGCAGGTAATCGGTCTGCTCGAGCAGAGATTCCGTACCCGGATAAATATTGTCCAAATCCGCCGTCACCGGAATGCCCGCCGCTCGCGCCCACCGCGCAGCCTCGGCAGCGGCCGCAGCGTCATGACCATCGACGTGCAAGAGCCGCGCCCGCTCGATCCATCCCCGATCCATTTGCTCGGGCCGCAGCGCGAGCGCCGGATCGCGTCCCCAAAGAATGGTCCGCTCCCCGCTCGATTCGTCGACCAGTATGTAGGCGAACTGACTCCGCACACCGCGGGCGACAAGCAGCTGGGCCTCTACGCCAACCCTGCGAAACTCCTCGCGCTGATACAGGCCGGCCCGGTCATCCCCGATCGTGCCGACGTAGCGCGCCGTCAGTCCCCAGCTGCGGCACGCCACCAGCGCGCTCGCCACCTGCCCCCCCCCCGCCTGCTCGTCAACCGACAACACCTTCATCTTCGAGTTGAAGGAAGGGAAGTGCGGCAGCCGGATCAAGGTATCGACGGCGTTCAGGCCGACTCCGACCACATCCACCAGTTCGCGATCGCCACTCATGTCTTTCCTCATTAAACGACAGGCCAGGATTTTGCAAGCGAGCGATTTTCTCCCGGGCACCCGGAGATTCGGGAAGCGAAAGGGATGCGTCCGATAATCTTTATAGCCCCCGAACCGCAGGCTACATAATATAGCCACACTCCTATTGAACTGACGCGCAATGGGTTGTGGGCCTGGCGGGAAGGGCAGAGAAGGGCGCGCATGTCGCGCCGTTTATTTTTGGCGCCGATTCCTCGATCTTTTCGACCGGCCGGCTGGTTTTTGAGTTTCTGGAAGCGAGTTCGCGCTGAATGTTTGCTTCGATGGCAGCCGTATGTTAATTAATTTGCTCATCGTATTTTCTGCCAGTTGATCGCGCCTTCTATGCCGAGCCGGGAGTCTGAGGCTATCGTTCTTCGGACGTATCCCATGAGTGAGGGGGATCGTCTGGTCAGTTTCCTCAGCCGGGATGATGGCCGGTTGCGGGGGGTGGCGCGCGGCGCGCGACGGCCGAAGAGCCGGTTTGGGGCTTCGCTCGAGCCGCTCTCGTATATCCGGATCTGGTTTTATGAGAGGGAGACTCGTCAGCTGGTGAGAATCAGCCAGTGTGAGCTGATCGAGTCGTTTGTGGATGCGCAGCGGTCGTACAATGCAAGCGTGGCCTTTGCCCTTCTGGCCGAGATCGCCGAGGGTGTTTTGCCCGAGAGAGAGCCGTCCGATCCGGCCTTTCGGCTGTTGCTGGCAACCTGCCGCGCGATGGGCGAGGGCGGCTCGATCGCGCTGCCGGTCTCCTATTTCGCGATTTGGATGTTACGGCTGGGAGGCTGGCTGCCATCGCTCGATCGTTGCGCGGGTTGCCGCCGCGATGTTGCGGGACAGGAGGCTTGGGCGGCGGAGGATGGATCTGGAATCTTCTGCCGGCAGTGCCGGCACGCGCAGGCGCGGCCGCTTTCAGCCGATGCGCTGGCGACGGCCCGTTCCATGCTTCGGGTATCCCTCGAGGGGTTGGCGGGCAAGGATGGAATGCACGTTCCGCCGAGTCTGACGAATTACCTGCTGGACTTGATCGAGCGCCATATGGAAAAGAGGTCGACAGTTCGCCCGATGCTTGAAATGGAACCCTGATGAAGAAAAACTTGAAGAAATCCGCGAGCCGCAAGGGACCGACGTTCCAGCAGATCATCTTCGACCTTGCGAAATTCTGGAGCGATCGAGGCTGCGTGCTTCAGCAGCCCTACGACATCGAGGTCGGCGCCGGCACGATGCATCCGGAGACGTTTTTGCGCGTCCTCGGCCCTGACCCCTACAGCGTTGCCTACGTGCAGCCATCCAGGCGGCCTACCGACGGGCGCTACGGGGAAAATCCGAACCGCCTCTACAAGCACACGCAATATCAAGTAATCCTTAAACCCGTGCCGGTGAATATCCAGGATATTTACCTCGAAAGCCTCAAGGCCATTGGCATCGATCTCCGTCAGCACGACATTCGCTTCGAAGAAGATAACTGGGAGGCGCCGACGCTGGGCGCCTGGGGCGTGGGCTGGCAGGTGTTGCTCGACGGTCTGGAAATCACGCAGTTCACCTACTTCCAGCAATGCGGTGGAATGGACCTCGATCCGCCTTCGGTCGAGCTGACCTACGGTCTGGAACGGATCGCCGCCTTCCTCCAGGGTGTTTCGAACGTCTTCGATCTTCGGTGGACCGAGCGAGTCACATACGGCCAGGTCCGCCTTGCCGAGGAGCAGCAGTTTTCGGCATACAGCTTCGAGGCGGCCGACGCCCCGACGGCTCGCCAGCTTTTCGATATGTACGAAAGGGAAGCCCTCGCCCTGCTTTCCCGTTTTCCGGATACCAGCGGAGGCGAACGCGAGCGATTTCCCGTGCGGGCAGCGTACGATCTCTGCTTGAAGTGCTCGCATCTCTTCAACGTGCTGGATTCCCGGCGGGCCATCTCGACGACGGAGCGGGCAGCAATGATTGGGCGGGTTCGCGCAATCGCTTGCCGGGTGGCGGAGTCTTATCTGGAGCAAAGGGGGCAACTGCCCGCGGCTGCCGGGGCGGAACGGTCATGAAGAAGGTTCGGAAGGGGAAGGCCACAACTCCCAAACAGCGGCGGGATAAAACTGCCACACCACCCGCGACTGCCCACTTTCTTCTGGAAATCGGTTGCGAGGAGATTCCGGCCCGGATGATTGCCCGGGCAGCGGATGAGCTCCGGGTGCTGCTCGGCAAATACCTGGCCACCTTCGGTCTGGCGGAAGCGGAAAACATCGAGGCCTTTGGCGCGCCCCGCCGCCTGGTCGTCTCGGCGTCGTCGATGCGAGTCCGGCAACCCGACAGCCGCGTGGAAACGCTCGGCCCGCCAAAATCGGTGGCCTTCGATAATGTCGGCCAGCCGACAAGGGCTGCCGAGAGTTTTGCGGCAAAGCAGGGGCTCTCCGTTTCGCAGCTTGAAATCGCGGTGACGCCTCGCGGCGAGTACGTCGTCGCTCGCAAACTGGTGCCTGGCCGCGCAGCCCGGGAAATTCTAGCCGAGATTCTGCCGCGCGCCGTCCTGGAACTTTCCTTTCCGCGCAGTATGTACTGGACGCCCGGCGGGGGTCCTCGTTTCGTTCGTCCGATCCGTTGGATTGTCGCCTTACTCGACGACAAGGTCATCCCTTTTTCCGTAGGTGATGTTCGCTCGGACCGCTTTTCGCGCGGACACCGGTTTCTCGGGCCCTCCAAACCGATTGCCATCGCGAAATCCAATGACTATATCGCCAGACTCCGCGACAACTTCGTCATCGTTCAACCCGCCGAGCGGCGCCAGCGAATCGAGAAGCAGCTTTCGCGCGTGGCTACCCAGCGCCGCCTGCACGTCCGGCCGGACCCGGAGCTGCTCGAAGAGGTCGTCTACCTGAACGAATATCCGACGGCAATTCTGGGAAGCTTCGACCCCGACTTCCTGGATCTGCCGGACGAAATCCTGGTGACGGTCATGCGCGGGCACCAGAAATATTTCGCGCTGCAGGATCGCAGCGGCCACCTGGCTCCGCATTTCGCCGCCATCATCAATATGGACGCGGACGCCGGCGGCTTGATTCGCGCCGGGCACGAGCGCGTTCTGCGCGCCCGCTTCGCCGATGCCAGATTCTTTTGGGATACCGATCAAAAATGTCGGCTCGCCGACTATCTGCCGCAGCTTGCCGGCATCACCTACGAATCGCGCCTCGGCAGCTACCTCGACAAGGTCGAACGGGTCCGGAATTTGGCCCGTTGGATAGCGGAGCAATGGTTCAACTCCGGGACCCCGGAGGCCGATGTGGGAGCGGCCGACCGCGCCGCCGAGATGGCTAAATGCGATCTGGTCACGGAAATGGTTCGCGAGCTGCCGGAACTGCAAGGGATCGTCGGCGGCCTCTACGCCGCCCGCCAGGCGGAGCCCGAGGAGGTCGCCTGGGCCGTATACGACCAGTATCACCCGGCCGGAATCGACGATTCCGTTCCCCGCAATCTTGCCGGCTGCGCTCTCGCCCTGGCCGATCGCCTGGATTCACTGACCGGCTGCTTCACCGTTGGTCTGATCCCTTCGGGGTCGAGTGACCCGTTTGGTTTACGGCGAGCGGCGCTGGGCATTGTGAAGATCCTGCTCGATCGCGGGTTGCCGTTTTCGGTTTCGGCTGCCATCGCGACGTCGGCAAAGCTCGTGCACACCCTTCAACCACGACTTGAAGTACCCGCCGGCACCGAGGAACGGGTTCGGCGTTTTATTCAGGAACGGATGCGCTACGTTTTCCACGAACGCTTCGGGTACAACTACGACGAGATCGACGCCGTGCTCGCCGCGAGCGCGGATGATCTGGTGGATGCCGAGCAGAGGATCGCGGCGCTGCGGTCGGTTCGGCGGACAAAAGATTTCGAACCGCTGGCGATTGCATTCAAGCGGATTCGCAATATTCTCGAGAAGTCGGGCAAGGGTGATGGCGCGCGTCTCGATCCGGTGCGCGAGAATCTGCTGGTCGAAGCGGCCGAGCGGGACTTGCAGTCCGCCGCGCAGAAGGTTGCCGCCGAATCCACGAGCCTGAAGAAGGCCGGCCGCTACCACGACGCACTCGAGGTGATCGCCGGGTTGCGGCCCGTCGTGGATCGATTCTTCGATGAAGTTCTGGTGATGAGCGAGGATCCGGAGGTTCGCCAAAACCGCTTCGCTCTACTCTCGCAACTGCTCCGGGAATTCTCCACCATCGCGGATTTCTCCGAAATTCAAGCCGAGGCGCCCGCGCGCTGATCAGCGCGGCATCGTTGTCCGGTGCCGGGGCGCAGGCCAGGTGAGGAAGGGAAGAGGTGACAGGCACATGAAATGCGTCTATTTTTTCGCTCGCGGAAAGGCGGAGGGTTCGGCCCATATGCGCGAACTGCTCGGAGGCAAGGGAGCGGGGCTCGCCGAGATGACTCGCATCGGGCTGCCCGTCCCCGCCGGGTTCACGATCACGACCGAGACGTGCGATTACTTCTATAAGCACAAGCAAACGCTTCCGCACGAACTGGGCCCCCAGGTAAGGAACGCCATGAAGAACCTGGAGCGCGCAACCGGAAAACGCTTCGGCGATACCCGCGATCCGCTGCTGGTCAGCGTGCGATCGGGCGCCGCGCTCTCGATGCCCGGCATGATGGAAACCGTTTTGAACCTGGGCCTCAACGACGATTCCGTCGAAGGGCTCTCGGCCGCCACGGGCAATCCGCGATTCGCCTGGGACGCCTACCGGCGGTTCATTCAGATGTATTCGAGCGTCGTCGACAATCTCCCCAAACACGATTTCGAGGAGCGCCTGCTGGCCATTCGAAAACAGGCCGGCGCGGCGGACGACACCCGCATCCCGGCTGATGGCTGGAAGAAGCTGGTTGGCGAGTTCAAGCAGCTCTACCGGGAACGCACCGGCCGCGATTTCCCGCAGGAACCGGAAACGCAGCTATGGGGAGCGATCCGCGCCGTATTCGAGTCCTGGATGGCGGATAAGGCGGTCACCTACCGGCGCGTCGAGAAGATCACGGGGCTGCTCGGCACGGCGGTGAGCGTGGTGCAGATGGTTTTCGGGAACTGGGGCGAGGATTCGGGCACGGGCGTCTGCTTTACGCGGGACCCCTCCTCGGGAGATCCCCATTTCTATGGCGACTTCCTCCCCAATGCGCAGGGCGAGGACGTCGTCGCCGGTATCCGCAATCCGCTCCCGCTCACCGAAATGGCGAAAAGACTGCCGGAGGCCTACCGCCAACTCGAGCGCGCGCGCAAGCTGCTCGAACGCCACTACCGCGACATGCAGGACGTCGAGTTCACCATCCAGCAGGGCCATATCTACATTTTGCAAACGCGCACGGGCAAGCGCACACCGGCCGCCGCCTTCCGCATCGCCGTTGATCTGGCCAAAGAGAAGCGCATTACCAGGAAGGAAGCGGTGATGCGAATCAAACCCCAGGACATCGAGCGGCTTTTCTATCCCGTTATCGATCCAGCCGTTCCTAAAGAACAACTTGAGAAAGTCAGGATGGCCACGGGAATCAATGCGGTTCCCGGAGCCGCCGTGGGCCGGGCCGTATTTACCGCCGAGGAAGCCGAAGAGTGGGCCGGGCGCGGGGAGAAGGTGATTCTGGTGCGGCGTGAAACCAGCCCCGAGGACGTGGGGGGGATGTACGTCGCGCAAGGCATCCTGACGGCGACCGGCGGCAAAACCAGTCATGCGGCCGTGGTGGCGCGCGGCTGGGGAAAATGCTGCATCGTCGGCTGCGAGGCGCTGGAAATCGATTACGACACCCGCCGCATGAGCATGAACGGGCGCGAGGTTGCCGAAGGAGACTGGATCACACTCGACGGCAACGAGGGATCCGTCTATCAGGGCCAGATAGCGGTGGCGATGCCCGGGCTTTCTTCCGCCTACAAGACGCTTCTGGGCTGGGCTGACCAGATTCGCAAACTGGGCGTTCGCACCAATGCCGATACTCCCCACGACGCCCGCAAGGCCCGCGAACTCGGCGCCGAAGGAATCGGGCTTTGCCGCACCGAGCACATGTTCTTCAAGGACTTCGAGCATCCCGAGCGCAGCGCGGACCGGCAATTCGCCATCCAGGAGATGATTCTGGCCAGCACGCCGGAAGCGCGCCGCCGGGCGCTCGGCGAACTGCTTCCGTTCCAGCGCCGCGATTTCATCGGCATTTTCGAAGCCATGAAGGGCCTGCCGGTGACGATCCGCCTGGTGGATCCGCCGCTGCACGAGTTCGTCCCGCACGATCCGGAGCGCCAGAAGGAACTGGCCGAAAAGATCGGCATCAGCGCCGAGCAGGTGGCCAAGCGCGTCGAACAGCTTCGCGAAGCCAATCCCATGCTAGGGCACCGCGGGTGCCGTCTCTCGATCACCTATCCGGAAATTCTCGAGATGCAGGTTCGGGCGATTCTCGAAGCGGCCGTGGCTTGCAAGAAGCGCGGCATCGCCGTTTTTCCCGAGATCATGCATCCCCTGACGATGGACAGGAAAGAGCTCGCCATCCTTACCGATGCCACCCACCGGGTTGCCCGTGAAGTGCTCAAGGAGGCGGGCACCAAGATAAAATTTACGGTCGGCACCATGATCGAGCTGCCGCGAGCCGCCCTGCTTGCCGATCAGATCGCCCAAGTCGCCGAATTCTTCTCCTTCGGCACAAACGATCTCACGCAAACCGTCATGGGACTCTCGCGCGATGACGCCGGCCGCTTTCTACCCGAGTACGTGGACGAGAAGAAGGCGGGCATATTCAAGGAGGATCCATTCCAGTCGCTCGATATCGAAGGCGTGGGACTCTTGATCCGCTGGGCCATCGAGCGGGGCCGCTCCACCCGCCCGAACTTGAAGATCGGTATCTGCGGCGAGCACGGCGGCGATCCGGCAAGCGTTAAATTCTGTCACCAAGTCGGCATGAATTACGTAAGCGCGTCTCCCTTCCGCGTGCCCATTGCCCGCCTGGCGGCCGCTCACGCGGTCGTCGAGGAGGAAAAGATCAAGGCAAAGGGACTGGGAAGGAAGAAAAGGCGGACACGACCGGAAGCGCAGTAGACTTCAAGCGTTACTTGATGGCGCCGCGGGAATATCGAGCGTCCGCGGCGTCACTCATGTAGGCATCTTCAAGAATAAGTAGAGCCCCACGAAAAAGAAGATGGCATCGGGCGCCCATCCCGCCACGACCGGCGGCAACTGTCCCACCGTGCCCATCGCCTCAAAGAGCGCCGAGCTCGCCCAGTAGACGATTCCGATTCCCACTCCCGCCGCCAGTCCACCGACGGCGCCGCGCGCGCCCACCAGAAACGGGAAGGGAATTCCAATCAGGATGATAATCGCCGCCATCAGGGGAAAGGCGAATTTCCGCTCCCACTCGACCGAGAGCCGGGCCACGTCGAAACCAGCTTGCCGCAACTGGCCGATATATTCGCCCAATTGCCGCCAGTTCATCTGGTAGGACTGGAGCACCTGCCGCCGGAAATAGCCGGGCGGCTCGTCGATCTCGGGCAGGGAATCGGTGGTGAAGGGCTGGTAGCGAACCACCTGATTGTCGCGAAAGTCCCGCACCCAACCGTGATCGAGCACCCAGTCGTGCCGCGCCGCATCCCAATGCGCCTGGCGCGCATAAACACGGCGCCGGATTTGAAAAGTCGTGGGATCGAGTTCGAGAACGTTCAGACCGGCGAAGAGCCGCTGATCGGCGTCGAACAGCTCGTAGTTATAGATTTGCTCGCCCTGGCCGAAGACCCAATGCAGGCGCGGCTGGAAATAGGTCTGCGCGGGTAGCCCCTTGATCCGGTTGCGCAGGCCGTCCTGCTTCCGGTTGGCGTAGGGCAGCACGCCGGCGTCCATGGCGAACAGTCCTGCCGAGAGCAGCAGTCCCACGGCAACCAGCGGCAACGAGATGCGGTAAAGACTGACGCCGGAAGCCTTGAGCGCGGTGACTTCGTTGTACTTGTTCATGACCGCCAGCGCCACCAGGGTTCCCACCAGCGCTGCGAGTGGCGTCAATTCGTACAGAAGCAGCGGCGCCAGGTAGACGAAATAGCTGGCCACGACAGAGGCTGCGACCAAGTGGCGGGAGATATCGTTCAGCAGCTCGAAAAACGTGAAGATCTCGATGAGCAGGACGAATCCCCCGAGCGAGAGCAGGAAGTAGAACGCAAAACTGCGAATTATGTACAGATCCATCAGCAAGGGGAAGCGGGCCATGCGCCGGCCCGGCCCCGCCGTCGCGCTGACGGCCCCGGCCCGGACCGTTCGCCTTTTCGATCGCCGCCGCGAGCCGGCCAGCCACTCGGAGACTCGCTCGGCCCAGCTCATGTTCCCCGCGCCGTCCAGACCCGCGGCCATCGCTGCGCCGACCGTCGCACACACGATATTCGCCAGCCAAACTCCCAGCCATACGGGCAGCGTTCCTTGACGCGCCTTGCCCACCCCGACCACAAACACCAGGTAATATCCGGCCAGCAGCAGCAGCGTCAGCACGAATCCGAGCGCGCGCCCGTTCCGTCGCGGACGCGCCCCTACCCCGACGGCCAGCAACGCAAAGACCAAGCAAGCCACGGGGAAAGCAAAGCGCCGCTGCAATTCGACCTGCGCCTCGCGCATGGAAGGGCCTCGCGCCCGGAGCAATTGCCCGATGGTTTGTTCGGCCGGAGGCGGCCTGGCGGCTGCCTTGCCGGATGCGCCGGCCAGGCGCAAGGCCAGATCGCTCGATGCGAACGTCGCGACCGTGTAGTGGTTGGGCTTGCCCGGGTCGTAGGTGTGAGTCGCGCCCCGCTCCAGGTGAAGCTGGAGCGTGCCCGAGCCGGGCCGTGGAACCAGCACGGCGCGGCTCGCCAGGGTGACTTCGCTGTTGCCGCCCGGCCCCGTCTCCGCCAGGAAGACTCCGCGCCACTGGCGGCCGGAGGGGCTGGCGTCTTCGACGTAAAGGATGAAGTGGCTGAATTCTTCCTGGAAAACGCGCGGCTCGATGTCGATGGAAGTTTCAGAAGACAGCAGGTGCGATTCGAGCCGCTTCAATTCGCCAAGCGCGCGCGGGCCCAGCCAGACCGTGTTTGCGAGCGTGACCAGCCCTCCGGCCACGGCGAACAGCGCGACGGGAACCAGCAGATGGCGGCGGCTGACCCCCAGCGAATTCAGGGCGACGATTTCGCCGTCGGCGCCCAAACGGCCCAGGCCGATCAGCGCCCCGACCAGCACGGCGATGGGCAAGGAGAAGGAAAAAACGCCCGGCAACGCGCACAGGATCAGCAGCGCCAGCGTGCCCACGTTGCTCCAGTGCCGCACCACGATGTCCATCAGCCGCACCAGTTGCGGCACGAAGAAAACGAAGGTGAATACGGCCAGGCCGAGCAGCGCGTGCGAAGCCAGTTCCCGGAAGACGTACCGGTCGATCAGTCTCATTCGACGGGGACGCCATTTTACCATTTGCGCGGGGTGCTTTCTGGCGAGGCTCGCACGGCGGGAGGCGTTCAATCCCGGCCCGGCGGGCGGCTCAAGGTCTCGGTGCGGCCGCGCTCGCTCCGGCAGCGTGACCGCTCGGAACGGGCACATGGGCGCGGTTGCGTTGCGGGCATCACGGCGGCATCCCCATCATAGGCGAACCGCGCCTCCAGGGCTACCGTTAGGCTGCCTGGCGGCGACTAGAAAAGTTTGATTGCCAGCGAGTCCGGCCGCTCGCCGACCGGAACCAGCGTCACCAGGTGCGGCCCTTCCCGCGCGACGACCGCCAGATCGTCCGAGCCGCGGTCGACGGCCAGCAGCATCCGCTCTTCAGGACCGAGCGAGCAGGCGACCGGGTGCTGGCCGGTCGGGGACGCTCCCAGCAACTCGCGGTAGGGGAGATTGACGACGGCGACGCGCGAACCGGCCGCGTCACAGGCATAGAGCATCGAGCCATCCCGGGTAACGACGCCGGAGTCGGGATCATCGCCCAGTTCCAGAAAGTCTCCGACTTCATTGGTCTGTGTGTTGATGACCGTCATGCCGTGCGTGTCGGGCGAGAGATCGTACACTTCGCCACCGTCCGGCTTCATTACCAAGGTGTTCGTCCGGCCGCCGGTGTCGAGCTCGGTGACCAGTTCGGCAGGGTCCAGCCTCAGCACCGAAACCAGCTGGCTCGTTGCCGAGCCGACGAAACATTTCGAACTGTCCGGCAGCACGACGATGCTATTCGGCTGGGGACCGACGGGCAGCGTCGCCACGGTTTTCAGATTGGCGGCATCGAGAACGCTGACGGTTCCATCGTCGCGGTTGGCGGTCAATACCCACTTTCCGTTTGGCGTGGTCTGAACCAGGACGGGCCACCGGCCCGTGCGGCCCCGCCCGACCACGCGCCGCGTCGCGCAGTCGATGGCCACGACGGTTGCCGAGCCGGCGCATACGACGTAGGCCCTGCGGCCGTCGGGCGAAAAAACAAGCGAGACGGGCCGGGAACCGACGGGAATTCGCTCGACTTTCCCGGTCGGTGCGTCAATCACCCACACATAGCCGCCGCCGGTGCTCACGCCCCAGATCTCTTTCCGTGTCGGGTGAGCGCGGATGGAGGCAGGCTGCGGCCCTACCGGAATTGTCTGCGCCGGTTCCAGATCGACCAGGTTCACCGCCGTGACGGTCCCGCCGCCCGAATTGCCCACGTAGGCGTAGAGATGCAGGCCGGGGCGAAGGATCGTCGGACCTTTCTCGCGAACCACCTCGCACGTGGCGGCGGCGCCCAGCAACAGAAGCGCCGCGATCAGCCGCAGATTGGTCCGGAGTTTCATCGATCCGAAGGCGCGCGCCCGGGAGAGGGATCAACCAGCGGCGCCGGAAAGGCGCATCGCAGCCGTCCACGGCCGCCCGCGAAGGGTGCGGGAAGGCTCTCGGCGGCAATGTCCGTGGGACATTGAAACGGATCCCGTGGCTCAGTTCACCACGCGACCGAGGACGCCGGCGATCTGCCGCACATCGCGCATCATCGTATCGAATTCGTCGGGTGAAAGCGATTGCATGCCGTCGGAAAGCGCCCGGTCGGGATCGGGATGCATCTCGATTAGCAATCCGTCGGCGCCGACGGCCACGGCCGCGCGCGAAAGAGGGCGCACCTTCCGCCTCACGCCGGTGCCATGGCTCGGATCGACCATGATGGGCAGGTGGCTGAGGCGCTGGACGGCGGGAACGACGCTCAAATCGAGCGTGTTCCGCGTATGATCGGAGAACGTGCGGACGCCGCGCTCGCAGAGAACCACATTGTAATTGCCCTCCGACATCACGTACTCGGCGGCCATGAGCAACTCCTCGAGCGTCGCCGACATGCCGCGCTTGAGCAGCACGGGCTTGCGGGAGCGGCCGGCGCGCTTGAGCAGGGAGAAATTCTGCATGTTGCGGGCGCCGATCTGGATCACGTCGCCGTATTGCTCCACCAGCTCCAGGCTTTCGTTATCGACCGCCTCGGTCACGATGCCGAGTCCAAACCTCTCGCGCACCTCGGAAAGAATTTTCAATCCCTCTAGGCCCAGACCCTGGAAACTGTAAGGCGACGTGCGCGGCTTAAAGGCTCCGCCACGAAACAAACCGACTCCAGCCGCTTTCACGCGCTCGGCCGCCGCGAACGCCTGCTCCCGGCTCTCCACCGAGCAGGGGCCGGCGACGACGCCAATATGGGCGCCGCCCACTTTCACATCTCCGCCAGGAGTGCGAATCACCAGAATCGTGTCATCCGGTTTTAGCTCCCGGCTCACCAACTTGTACGGCTTGGTCACCGGGAGACAATCGGCTACGCCGGGCATCAATTCGAGCGAGCCGAGATCGATGCCATTCTCATTGCCGACCACGGCGACGGCCGTGCGCGTTTCTCCATAAATCGGGTGCGGCTTGAGCCCAAGCGCTTCGATTTGCTTGCAGACGGCTCCGATTTCCTCCTCGGAGGCGTTGGCCTGCATGACAACCAGCATACTATTTCTCCGGAGACCCTCAGATAGGGATTAGGACGAAAAATCGAGTGTACTCCAAGGCGTGGCAACGCCGCAAACCGCTCCCGGGAGAGGCTCATGCGCTCGTTCTGTGGCTTCCCCGTTGGGCCTGCGCTGCTTCGGGCGATGCTCATGCGGGCGGAAAGCGGCGTGGCTTCAGGAATCGCCGGCAGCCCTTTCGTAAACCATTGGTCTCTCTGTAGCGGGCTCGGCCCAGGGCGGCAAATCGGAGAAGCTGCGAATCTCACTGGCCACGTACGGCGCTTCGTGGTGGCAGGATGGACACCAGGCCAGAAAAACAGCCCGACCGCTCGGTTCCCCGTCGCCGGTTTCGTCTATCCCCCCATTATTCGATTGCACCATCGGGAACGCACGAGCCGAGACGCGAAACGGGCGCGAGCAATGCAGACAGATCACTCCCTCATATCGTTGCGATTTAGAATCTTCATTCATCGTGAACCCCGTTATGATCGAAGAAGCAGGCTTCCCGCTGCTGGAAATCCCCTCAGCGCTTTTTTCGGACATCGGTCCCGGTCGAAGCAGCAGGCATGGCGGGAAGCAATCCACTCTATGCCATTCACTCGAAGGAATTGTTACAATTCGGTTAAAATAGCAGCGAAAAGATTGATTTCCACAGCCGCCCGGCCAAGGCGCCAAACGCGCGGCCCGGTTGATGAGTTCGGCACGCGCTTGTAACATGATATTCATCTGTGCGTTACCGGCGGTACATCGGACCGGAATATTGAATAAGGGCTGAAAATCCACTTTTACCGGGGAGTGATTTTGACCTCAACAAGGAGTCTCGAAGCAACAGCCGAACCAAACACCGAGCCGGCCGCGGAGAAGGCGAAGAGGCCCACGCACAACTATCCCGGCGCCCTGGTTGTGGTCGAAGGAATCGACGGTTCGGGCAAAAGCACGCAACTGCATCTGCTGCAGCGTTGGCTCGAAGTCGGTGGATACCGCACGCATTTCACCGAATGGAATTCCTCGCCGCTGGTCGCCACGGCGACCAAGCGAGGCAAGCGCCGTCGATCCCTGACTCCGGTGACGTTCTCCCTGATCCATGCGGCCGATTTCGCCGACCGGTACGAGAGGCAGATTTTGCCGCTGCTGCGCAGCGGGCATCTGGTCTTGGCCGACCGTTATATCTATACGGCTTACGCCCGCGACGGAGCCCGGGGCTGCCCGGCCGCGTGGCTGCGGAACCTTTACCGGTTCGCGACGTCTCCGGATATCATTTTCTATTTTCGGGCGCCGCTGGAAATCGCGATCGAGAGGATCCTGAGCGGCCGGCCGCGGCTCAAGTATTACGAGGCGGGCGCCGATCTGGGGCTGTCGCTGGACCGCGTCGAGAGTTTCCGGATGTTTCAGGGAATGATCCTCGAGCGCTACGACCAACTGGTCGAACCGGAGGGTTTCGTCTTGATGGACGGCAAGCTGCCGGTACAGAAATTGCAGCAGCAGATGCGCGAGATCGTTTCGCTTCGCATCAATCTCAACCGATTCACGACCCGATGAGCCAACCTCCCAAAGAGCCAACTCCCCCGAACGGAGCCGATCCCGGTCTTGGCGGTCCCGAAGCTCCGGTAGCCGCTATCCCGCGCCCGGTCTTGCCGCGCACCCTGCCCGCCGTTCACCGGGACGATCTGGACGGCCACCTGATCGTCGTCGAAGGCACCGACGGCTCGGGCCGCTCGACCCAGATCGCCCTGCTCACGGAATGGCTCGAATCGCAGGGATTTGCCGTGCAGACGATGGGGTTGCGCCGGTCGGCGTTGATCGCCAAGGATATCGACGCGCTTCTGGCGCGAAACGTGGTGACGCGCTACACGCTGGCCCTGATGTACGCGACCGACTTCTACGATCAGCTCGAAACGCGCATCATCCCCGCGCTTCGCTCGGGGATGGTGGTTTTGGCCGACCGTTACTTCTACACCCTGATCGTGCGCGCCGTCGTTCGCGGCATCAACCGCGAGTACGCGCACGGGATTTACGAACTGGCTCTGCGTCCCGACCTCACGTTTTTCCTCAACGTGCGGCCGGAAGTCACCTTTCTGCGCGAATTCAAGAAAGAGCCCACCATCAGTTATTGGGAAGCCGGCCGCGATATGCACCTCTCCGACGACCTCTACGAATCCTTCATCCATTACCAAACGCTGGTGCGCAAGGAATTCGTTCATCTGGCGCGGCGGCACAATTTCGTCACCTTCAACGGCGAGGGATCGATTCGCGCCGTCAATGCCGATCTGCGCCGCCGCATCGCCGATCACCTGGGCATTCGCAGCGTCCGCTACCAGCCTTCCCAGTCCCTGGTTCACTTATGGCGTTGAGCTGGGGCTCGCCGGCTCGCGTGGCCGCCATCGACGCCGGCTCGAACGCCATCCGCCTGGCGATCGCCGAAGCCAACACCGCCGCCGATCTGACGGTCATCGAAACCGAGCGCGGCGCGGTTCGTCTGGGGCATGGCGTCTTTCTGGAACACCGGCTCGATTCGCCGACCATGTCGCGGACGCTCGAAACGTTCCGCCGCTTCCGCCGCTTACTGGATCGCTTCGGAGTGCGCTCCTACCGCGCCGTAGCGACCAGCGCCCTCCGGGAAGCCCGCAACCGCAAGATCCTTCTCCAGCGCATTCGCCGCCAGACCGGCTTGCGTCTGGAGGTCATCGGCCCGTCCGAGGAGGCGCGGCTGGTCCGCCACGCCGTGATGAAGGCCCTCGACGAGGGCCGCCCGCCGCGCCTCATTTTCGACCTGGGCGGCGGCAGCCTGGAAATCAGCCTCCTGCATGCCGAAGGAGTCGAGCGCACCTTGGCGTTGCCTCTCGGAACGGTTCGACTGATGGAATCGCACGGCATCCGCGACCGGATCACGCCGAGCCAGCAACGGTTGATTCACGATCGCGTCCTGGCTTCTCTGGTTTCCGCCTTGCCCGATCCTCCGGACCTGGCCGACGGCGTGGTCGTCGGCTGCGGCGGCAATGCGGAGGCGCTTGCCCGCCTAACGGCCGGCACGCCGATTCACGGCGTTCCCGTTCTGCAAATGGGGACCTTGAGACGGATGTTGCCGGAGATCCTCCGGCTGGACGTCCGCGGGCGGATGAAGACCTTTGGCGTGCGGCCAGATCGCGCCGACGTGATGGCCATCGCCGCCATCGTCCTCACCACGCTCGCCGAGTGGCTGCGGCTGCGCAACGTGCTGGTCCCGGGCGTGGGCGTACGGGAGGGGTTGCTGCTGGACCTGGCCGGATCGCTCTTCCGGCGCCGCCCGAGCCCGGCGGAAACGCGGCGCGCAGCCCGCTTGCTGGCCGATGTCCGGAAGTTCGCCGCCTCGTTCCATTGCGACATGCGCCGCGCGGAATCGACTCGCCGCCTAGCCGCTTCGATTTTCGACGGGCTGGCGCCGTTACACGGCCTGCCGGCCGATCTTCGCCTGCTGCTGGAGCTCGCAGCCACGCTTTACGACATCGGGCGCGCGGTGAATCCCGCCGGGCGCCAAAAGCATGGCGAATATCTGGTGCGGCACGGCCACTTGCCCGGCCTCGCCGGACCATCGAGGGAACTGGTGGCTTGCTTGGTGCGGTATCACGACGCTGTCGAGCCCGAGCTTCGTCACAAACTCTATTCCTCATTCAGCCCGCGCGAGCGGCGTCAAGTCCGCGTCCTGGCCGCCCTGCTGCGAATTGCCGTCGCGCTGAACGCCGGTTCGGGTCCGAAAATCGACAGCGTGCAGACAAAAATCAATCCCGGGACGGTCACGTTTCTGGTTCCAGAGGGAGCCAATCTGGAAAGCCGGTTGCGGAGGGTGCGAGCCAGGGCCGGTTTGTTCGAACAGGAACTCGAACGCAAGACGCGCTTTCGCCGGATAACACAAGCCGGCGGCGGCCGGGGCCGGCGCGCGCATTTCGTCTGACTGGCGCGGCCAGTGAGCTTGGCGGGTACGGAGAGAAGGGAGACCCTATGCAGCTTTACCTGGTACGCCACGGACTCGCGATCGATCGCACCGACCCCGCCTGTCCCGCCGATCCCGCGCGCCCCTTGACGCCAAAGGGAGAGGCGAGGACCAGGCAGGTGGCCCGCGGCCTGGCCGAGATCGGCATTCGCCCGCAGGTCATGATGACCAGCCCGCTGCTGCGCGCGGTGCAGACGGCGGAGATTTTCTGTGAAGTATTGGGATGCACCGTGTCGCGCTTGCGCCGGACCGACAACTTGATGCCGGATAGCAAGCCGGCGGCGCTGCTGGGGGAACTGGCGCGGATGAAGGTGCGGGACCTGATGTGCTTCGGCCACGCGCCGAACCTGGACGTCGTCATCGCCGCGTCGAGCGGCCGGGGACAAACGTTCACGCAGATGAAGAAGTCGGCCGTAGCGCTTCTGGAAATCGAATCCTTCGAGCCGCCCCGGGCGCTTCTGCGCTGGCTCTACAATCCCCGGATTTTACGCCGTCTTGGCCGCTGAGCGCGCCCCATCCAGACGTCCTCGCCTCGGACTCGCAATCGGCAAAACGTCGACGGGCCGCTGGCACGCAATCTCGAACAAGTGTTTGGCGTTCGCGATTCGCGAAGCGCGCGGCTCACCGGCGGCGTAGCCGCCGGCATGAATCTCGATTCGGCCCCTTTCGATTTCCGCCTTGAGACTGCGGACCGAAGCGTCGTGCCGGCCATCCAGGGCGTTCACCAGGCGCAGGATGCCCGCCAGAAGCAGCACCTTCTGCTTCCGGTCCGCGGAGAGTCGCCGGAAACCGGCGTGCCGCCGCTGCGGCAGCGCGCGCCGGTGATAGCGCGCCACGAGCGCGGCGAGTTGAACTTCCTCGGACGACCAGCCGATCGGGGTCTTCAGCCCGGCGATCATGTCGTAGGTATATTTATGATGGGAGCGGTTGCCATGCGCCCGTCCCACATCATGGGCCAGAGCCGCAGTCTGCAAAATCCGGCGCGTATGCCCGTTTCCCTGCGCCCCGCCCAGGCCGGCGGCCGCCATCTGGTCGTAAAGCTCGAGTGCCAGCCGGCTCACGTGCCGGGCATGTTCGGTGCTGGGCGTGCGGAACGAGGTCCAGGTTTCAAGCCACGCCAGCCAGGCTGCGTCCAGGCGTTCGTCGCGCGGAAGCGCGTTCCGCCAAGCCAGCCACGGCGATCCGCGTCCCGCCATTTTGGCCTTGTAGGTATCGATCCTCGCCTCGCAGAGCCGGTCGAGTTGTCTCTTCCACACCTCTTTGGCTGGCGGCTGGGCGAATGCCGGCAAAGAAAAGGCGGTCTGTTCCAGCAAGACGAAATCGTGCATCTCGCCGAGCGCGTCCTGGGCCTGCTTGAGATCCTCGATCCAGCTGGAACGGCCGGGCAGAAAACACTCGATGGTGTAGCGAAATTTTTTGATGCCGATTCTCGCCTGGTGGAAGGCTACGCGCGAACGGCCTCGCATGGCCCTGCGGTGCAGCGCGTACGCTTCTTCCCATCGCACAACCGCCAAATACTCGGCTGCCGGTCCGTCGGCCGGAAGGTGCGCCGCGCGCAGAGGCAGCAGGGCCGCCCACTTCTTCCATTGCTTCCGGTCGAAGCGATGCAGCGCGCGCAGCGCGCGATGTTCGTGCTGCTGCTCTTCGGCGCGGAGATGATCGAGCAACGATTGCGCGGCGGGATCAGGCGAAGGAGCCAGCTTTTTGACCCACCCGGTCATTACCTGCGTGTCGCGCAGGCGCCCCAGCCGCTTGAAGAGGCGCCGCCCGCTCCGGCGCAGGTCGCGCCAGGCCGGTTCGGGATCGAGATCGAGAAAGCTCTCGGCCATCGAAAGACACCGGCGCAAGGCTACGCGGAGATCATGGACAACCTCCGGCTCGAGCCCTCGTCCAGCGGCGGCGTGCTGTTCGAGCACCGCGCCCATCCACTGATCGAGCTTCGTTTCCGTTTTTGGAGAAGTATCGGCGGCTACCCGCGACATCGAGGCGTCTTCTTTCGAGGCAGGGCGACTTCCGGAGAGAACATTCTACATGGGCGGTGGCCAGGAACAAAGCGCGGTGCCGGCCGGGGCCAGCCGCTTGGCACGGCGCCGAGGGGAATGACCATATCCGCCTTCGTGGCGTGTAGCGGGGTCGCATTCGTGCTGAACAACATGGCCAGCCGGAATAGCGTCCCTCGCGCGTGACGAGCGGTTTTGGCGCAGGCCAGCAGGTCCAGTAGAATGGCTTTCTAGTCATTTGGCGCCGCTCGAATTTCTCGAGCGGACCGTTCCGCGATGCATGCGAGGAGAGGTTTGGTGCAGGCACAATCGCCGCCGGAGATTTTCTCGGAGCGCGCAATCGCGTCTGGCAGCCGGCCGCCGGAAGCGCCGGCGGCAACGCGCCGGATTGGAATCCACACGTCGATTGCCGGCGGCTTCGGCGAAGCGCTTGAACTCGCCAGCCGGCTGCGTTGCACCACGATGCAGATTTTCTCCGCCAGCCCGCGCATGTGGACCGATGGGCGACAGATGATCGAGCCGGATTCGGCGGCTAAGTTTCGCCAGCGGCGGCGCGAGCTGGGAATCGCACCGCTGGTCATCCACGCGAATTATTTAATCAATTTGGCCGCGCCGGACGAAATCAAGCGGGCCAAATCGATTCGCGCATTCCGCGGAGAACTCGAGCGCGCGCTCGCGCTGGACGCTGAATATCTGGTCGTTCATCCGGGCAGCCGGCTGGGCAGCACGACCGGTGAGGCCACCGGGCAAGTTGCCGAATCGCTTCGGCTGGCCTCTGAAGGTCTCGACTTGGGCCCTTTGCGCGTCCTCATCGAAATCACCGCAGGGCAGGGAAGCGCGGTCGGCTCGCGTCTTGAAGAGCTTCGCGCGATTCTCGACGCCTGCCCGGAAATGGGACTCGGAGTTTGTCTCGATACGGCGCATCTGTTTGCCGCCGGCTACGAAATACGGAATGAAGCGGGGCTCGATAAGACCGTCGAGGAAATCGGCCGGGTGATCGGCCTCGATCGCGTGAGCGTGGTGCATGTAAACGATTCCAAGGCGGCTTTCGGGTCCAGGGTCGACCGGCACGAGCATTTGGGCCAGGGCCAGATTGGCCTCGATGCACTGCGCCGGCTAGTCAATCATCCCGGTTTTGCGGGCCGCGCGTTCATTTTGGAGACGCCCATCGATCATCCCGGCGACGATTGGAGGAACCTGCGCGAGCTCTGGCGCATGGCAGGAGTCGAATGGAAAGGCCCGGCCGGGCCCGGGCACACGGTAGCGGGGCGGCGCAAAAGCGATGCAGCGGCAGCAAAGCGGAGGGGGTAAAACAGACGTGGCGGATTACGACCCACAAACGATCGAGCCGAAGTGGCAGAAAATTTGGGAGGAAACCGGCGCATTCCACACCGACCCGGGCCGGGAGCGCCCGAAATACTACGTTCTCGAGATGCTGCCCTATCCTTCGGGCACGCTGCACATGGGCCACATGCGCAACTATACGATCGGCGACGCCGTCGCCCGCTACAAGCGCATGCGCGGGCTGAACGTGCTTCATCCGCTCGGCTGGGATTCCTTCGGCTTGCCCGCCGAAAACGCCGCGCTCCAGCACAATATTCACCCGCGCCAGTGGACCAACTCGAATATCGCGCAAATGAAAGCCGTCTGCCGCCGTTTCGGCTTCAGTTACGACTGGCGGCGGGAAATTTCTACTTGCGAGCCGGAATACTATCGCTGGAATCAGTGGTTTTTCTTGCGGATGTTCGAGCGCGGCCTGGCGTTCCGCAAACGCTCGCGGGTGAATTGGTGCCCGAAGTGCCAGACGGTGCTGGCCAACGAGCAGGTGGTCGACGGTTGCTGCTGGCGCCACGACTCGACGCCCGTCGAAGCGAAAGATCTCGAACAATGGTTCCTCAGAACCACCGCCTACGCCGACCAGTTGCTCGACGACATGGCCCAACTCGAAGACGGATGGCCCGAACGCGTACTCGCGATGCAGCGCAACTGGATCGGCAAATCCACCGGCGCGCGCGTCCGCTTCCGGCTGGATGGCGAAGACGGGGTTCCCATCGAGGTATTCACGACTCGCATCGACACCATTTACGGCGCGACCGCGCTGCTGCTGGCGCCCGACCATCCTTTGCTCCCGGGCCTTTTCAAGGATGCCCCGAATCGCGCCGCAATCGAATCGGAATGGAATGAATTGCGCCATCATATTCTCCGTCCGGCCGATCTGGCGGCCGAGAAGCTCGGTTTCTTCACCGGGTGCCACGTGCTCAATCCCTTTTCCGGCGAGCCGGTGCCTGTCTGGGTGGCGAATTTCGTCCTGCTCGAATACGGAACCGGGGCGGTGATGTGCGTGCCCGCTCACGATCAACGCGATTTCGATTTCTGCCGGAAATACGGGCTGACGGTCAAGGTCGTGGTTGAGCCGCAGAGCGGGTCCTCGCTCAAAGACAAAACACTCGAAGAAGCGTCGGTCGAATACGGGTATCTGACCGATTCCGGTCCCTATACCGGACTGACCTCCGAAAAAGCGATCGAGCAAATGGCCTCTGACGCCCGCGAGCGCGGCTTCGGCCAGGCGGAAACCACCTACCGGCTGCGCGATTGGGGCATTTCGCGGCAACGCTACTGGGGTACGCCAATCCCCATTCTCTATTGCCCTTCCTGCGGCACAGTGCCCGTGCCGGACGATCAATTGCCAGTCCGGCTGCCCGACCAGGTTGCCATCACCGGACAGGGCCAGTCGCCCCTGGCCGGCATCCCCGAATTCGTCAACGCCACCTGCCCGAAATGCGGCGGGGCGGCCCGGCGCGAAACCGATACCATGGATACGTTCGTCGATTCCTCCTGGTATTTTTACCGGTATACCGATCCGCGCAACGACCGGGCCCCCTTCGAGCCGGCCGCGGCCGCCTACTGGTTCCCCATCGATCAGTACATCGGCGGAATCGAACACGCCATCCTGCATCTGATCTACAGCCGGTTTTTCTGCAAGGTGATGCGCGATCTGGGTTTGGTAACCCACACCGAGCCCGCGCTCCGTCTCTTCTCGCAAGGCATGGTACAGAAGGGCGGCGTGGCGATGTCGAAATCCCGCGGCAACGTCGTTGCCGCGATGGACATTGCCGAGCGCTACGGCTGCGATACCGGCCGCGTCTACATGCTGTTTGCGGCGCCACCTGAAAAGGATTTGGAATGGAGCGAACAGGGAATCGAGGGTTGCGCGCGGTTCCTGAACCGCGCCTTCCGCGTGGTCGAGCGGAACGCGGACCTGGTGCGCCGGGCCGAAGCGACCGGCCCGGCCTCCGCGGCGGCGGCCGGGCTGACGGAAACCGAACGCGCCCTGCTTCGCAAGACGCACCAGACCCTCAAGCGCGTCACCGACGATTTCGAGTTGCGCTGGCACTTCAATACCTCCGTTGCCGCCGTCATGGAACTGGTGAACGCGCTCTACGGAAGCGAGCCGCTCGAAGAGAGCGCGCGGCCGCCGGTCGTGAAGGCGTGCCTGGAAACGCTCGTCGTTATGCTGGCGCCTCTGGCCCCGCACATGGCCGAAGAGCTGTGGGAGATGCTCGGTCATCGCGGCGGCCTGGCCAGGACCTCGTGGCCGGCCTTCGATCCGGAACTGGCCCGCGAGGACGAATACGAAATCGTCATTCAGGTGAATGGGCGCGTTCGCGGCCGCGTGGTGGTCGAGGCGGGTCTGGCCGAGGAGGAACTGGTGCGGCGCGCGCTCGGCGACGAGAAGGTAGCGCCATTCCTCGACCGCAAGCAGGTGGTGAAAACGGTGGTGGTCGCCAATCGACTGGTGAACGTGGTGGTCCGGTGACGCCGATGGCCTCCCCCACCGGAATGCGTCCCCGAGGCGGAATCGTCGTTCTTGATTTCGGTTCGCAAACCACTCAGCTGATCGCCCGCCGCATCCGCGAGCAGCAGGTATTCAGCCTCATTCTGCCCTGCTCGACTCCCCTCGAGCAGATTCGCGCGCTCGAGCCGGCCGGCCTGATCCTTTCCGGAGGACCCAGTTCGGTCTACGATTCCGATGCGCCGTCCTGCGATCCCGCCGTGTTGAGCCTGGGGCTGCCGGTCCTCGGGATTTGCTACGGATTGCAGTGGACCGCGCGCACGCTCGGCGGGGAAGTCCGGCCGGCGGAATCGCGCGAATTCGGCCCGGCCGAAATGGAAATCACCGCCGATTCCTCGGCGCTCTTCGCGGGACTGCCGGCGCGCCAAACGATCTGGATGAGTCACGGCGACCGGGTGATCCGCCTGCCGGACGGATTCCGCGCCACCGGCCGCACGCCGAGCTCGCTGGCGGCGATCGAAGATCCGGCGCGCCGCGTCTACGCCGTCCAGTTCCATCCCGAAGTGCGGCACACCGAGTACGGCCGCGATATCCTGCGCAATTTTGTATTCGAAATCTGCGGCGCCCGGCCCAACTGGACCCGGGCGAGTCTGCTCTCGGAAATGACCGCGGCCATTCGCCAGGAGGTGGGCGGCGAAATGGCGATCTGCGCGCTCAGCGGCGGCGTGGATTCGGCCGTGGCCGCGACGCTGGTTCACCGCGCGATCGGAGACCGGCTGACGAACGTCTTCGTCGATACCGGGCTGCTCCGGCAAAACGAATACGAAGAGACGATGGAGCTGCTCACCGGCCGCATGGGCCTGAAGGTGGCCGGCGTCCGCGCCGGCGACAGGTTCCTGGGCCGCCTGGCCGGCGTGTCCGATCCGGAGGAAAAGCGGCGGCGAATCGGCAACGAATTCGTCGCGGTTTTCGCCGACGAGGCCCGCGAGCTGGAGCGGACCGGCGGCCGGCCGATTCGCTTCCTCGTCCAGGGAACTCTCTATCCCGATGTGATCGAATCGGTCTCGGTTCGCGGACCATCGGCCGTAATCAAAACCCACCATAATGTCGGCGGGCTGCCCGCGGTGATGCCGTTTGAACTGGTCGAACCGCTGCGGGATCTTTTCAAGGACGAGGTCCGCGAGGTGGGCAGGGAACTCGGGTTGCCGGAAGAGATGTTGACCAAGCATCCGTTTCCCGGACCGGGCCTGGCCGTTCGGGTGCTCGGAGAAGTCACCGAAGAAAAACTGCGAGCGGTCCGCCAAGCCGACGCCATCCTGACCGAGGAGATCCGGCGCGCGGGGCTGTATGAGAAATTATGGCAGGCGTTCGCCGTTCTATTGCCCGCGCGCAGCGTGGGCGTAATGGGGGACGCGCGCAGCTATGGCCTGACCATCGCCATTCGCGCGGTGACTTCCGAAGATGCCATGACCGCCGATTGGGCCCGCCTGCCGGCGGAGATTCTCGGACGAATTTCCGCAAGGATCGTGAACGAAACAAGGGAAGTGAGCCGTGTGGTCTACGACATCAGTTCCAAACCACCGGCAACGATCGAGTGGGAATAAAAAGACACCACCACCGTTTTCGGAATTCACCGCGGGATGTCGGGCTGAGTTAGCGAGTTAGCGTTCGGCCATCCGTTGCGCCATGTGGAGCAACAAACGCCGATCGTTGTCGTTAAGCCGTTCGAGAAACCGCGCCATGCGGCTCAGGAAACGGGTTTCCTCAGGCGAGCCACCCCAAGCGATCTCGTCCGCAGTTTTTCTCTCCGGCAGATTGGGCAATGCCGGCGGTTCCTCGCCGTCGTAGAAAAGCTGGTAGAGTGGAACTTCCAAAGCCCGCGCCAGCTTCTCCAAAGTCTCGATCGAAGGAACCGTGTGCCCGTTTTCCACCCTCGAGATATAGCACCGCAAAAGGCCGGTGCGCTTCTCAATTTCACCCTGAGAGAGTGTCTTGATCTCCCGCAAAGCCCTGAGACGTTCTCCGATAACCATAGTGATTATGATTCTTCCATAATTGCCTCAACCGTACAAGGGAAAAAGAGAGCGATAAACATTGATAAAAGAGAACATGGCCCGTTCCAGCCTGGCATTGGTTCTAGTACCCAATGAGTTACATTCGCTCCGATACGCTGGGCCTCGGATCGCGTGGACGGCGCGGCCCGGCCCTGGGGAAAAGGGGCTTGCCCAGTTGCGCAACAGTCTGCTACGTAACAAGATGTAACCGGATCGGCCGTCGGTCCGTCTCTCTAGACGGCCGACCTCGGGGAGATGCTGGCGTCTCCCGGTAAGGGTCGGCGGAATGAGTGATGCTGCGGACGAACAGCAATTGGTCCGGCGGGCGCAGGCAGGCGAGGAAGCCGCCTACGAAACGCTGGTGCGTGTTCATCAGCACCGCGTCGTCGCGATTGCCAGCCGGCTTCTGCGCGGGTCCGGCGATGCCGAGGACATCGCGCAGCAGGTCTTCGCCAAGGCCTATTTCTCCTTGCGTCGTTTCGACATGCGGTCGAAATTCTCGACTTGGATCTACAAGATCACCGTCAATGAGTGTTGGAACCATTTACGAAAGAAGAAGGCCCGCCCCTTGGTGTACGAAGCCGATCTCACCGAAGAGCAGAGCGAGCGTTTCGAAGGCGAGGCCCAGCGTTCTTCCGCAGTCGATCCGGAAGAATCGGTCCGGCAGCACGACCTGGCGGAGTGGCTGCTTTCCCAGGTCGATCCGATGGATCGAACGATGCTCGAATTGAAGGAAGTCCAGGGATTCTCCATCGATGAGATTGCGGAAATGCTGGAACTGAATGCCAATACCGTGAAAGTGAGACTTTTTCGCGCCCGGGGGAAACTGGTTGAACTCTATCGCCGCCGGCTCAGCCAGTCGCGTCCGGCGACGATCAAGCGAGGCTGAAACCATGTTTGCGAAACACTCTCGCGCAGGGGCTTGTTCCGCTTGGGAGGTCCGGCTTGAGGATTACGTGGAAGGCCGGCTCGCCTCCCAGCAAGCGGCCGAAGTGGAAATGCATACGCGCGTCTGTGCCCGCTGCAACGCCGCCCTGGATCAGGCTAAAACCAGCGTCGGCATACTCACGGCGCTGAACGCGCGCCCGCTGCCGAAGGCGGGGCCGCTTTTCGCCGGGCGAGTGATGGCGGCGATTCGCAGCGAGCGGCGCGACCAGGAACTCTGGAAACCGCTGGAAATCGCCGGCTGGCAGCTCTGCTGGCTGGCTTGCGCCGCCGCGCTGATTCTGGCCGTCTTCACGGCGCGGGTCCAGCTGGCCGGCCCCCGTGCAACCGTGAATACCACCGCGCAGCAAAGCCAGGTGGAAGAATTGATCAACGTGCCGGTATTGCAACCTGCCATGCAGGACGATGCTCTCCTGGTGGCTTCGAGGGAATCCAATGGCCGGTAAGCGACCAAGCGCAAAAGCAATTGGCTTGATGGTGGCCGTATTCGTACTCGGAGGGCTGGTGGGGGGCCTGGGCGCAATCGTCGGCCATCACTTGAACGAAACTCCCCGCCGCGAACGCATCATCGACCGCCTCTCCCATGAGTTGGACTTGTCGGCCCAACAGCGAACCGAGATCCAGGCGATTTTTGCCGATGGGCACAAGCGCTTCGATGCTGTCTTCCAGAAGAGTCAGGATCAGGCGCGCCCCCAGTACGACGCCATTCGCCATGACATCCATGCGCGCATTCGCGCGATTCTCATGCCCGCCCAGCAAGCAAAATTCGACGATTTCCTGCGTCGGCTCGACGCCGAGCATAGGCTCCATCACCGCCATTTACCCGATTCCAGGCGCAGAGGCCGCTGAGCGGCAGGCGGGGACACTGCTTTAGGGGAAGTGAAGTTGACGCCGTTCTTAGAAGGGGATGTCCTCGTCGGAGATGCCGGGCTCGCTCGAAGTGTGCGGCTCTTCCATATCGGTTCCCATCGCCGCTTCCGCCGGTGCTCCACCGCCCGGAGTTTCACCCCGCGGACTCAGAATTCTCATCACGCCAGCGACGATTTCCGTAGTCGTACGCTTATTGCCGGAGCGGTCGTCCCATTGCCGCGTCTGCAGCCTTCCTTCGATGTAGACGAGGGTGCCCCGCTTCAAATATTGCTGGGAGATTTCAGCTAGCCGGCCCCATAGCACGATCCGGTGCCATTCGGTCCGCTTCTGCCGCTCGCCGGCGCGATCCTTGAAGGTTTCATCGGTCGCCAGCGTGAAATTGCAGACCTGCTGCCCGCCAGACGTGAACCGGCTTTCGGGATCGCGCCCCAACCTTCCGACCAGGATGACCTTGTTTACCGACATGAGCGCCGCCTTCGCCGGCTGAGTATACCCGAAAGACGCACTGGCGGGGAGAGGGTTACATATTTTTTGCCTGGCAAACCTGTCTCGCTATCCATCAATGAATCCCGGCGAAGGTTCGTCTTTGTGCTACGGGAGCGCCGCCGGGGCGCCGGAGAAGGCAATTGTGGCCGCGCCGGGATCCTAGCGGCTGCGAACGCCCAATTCGCGCAACCGCGCCTCGGCCTTGCGGGCCTGCTCCGTGCCCGGATTCTGGCGGATCACCAGCCGCAGTTCCGCGATCGCCGGCCCGTTCTCCTTCAGTTTCAGCAGCGCGTAGGCTTTTTTGAGCCGGGCGTCGGCTCGCTTAAAACTGTTCGGATAGTTGTTCAGCACCTGGTTGTATTCTCCGATGGCATCCGGGAAGCGGCCTTGCGCGTAGGCGATCTCACCCAGGTAAAAATAGGCGTTCGAGGCAAGATCGGTGTGCGGATAATACTGCAAGTACTGGCGGAACTCCTGATTGGCGAGGCTGTAATTTCCCGAGGTGAAATCGCGCAGAGCGTTCGTGTAAAGCAGGTCGGCGGGCGGTGGAGGGCCAGCGGGCGCCTGAGCGGCCGCCGAAGCCGGGGCGTCGGTGCCCGGCGCTCCCGCTGCGGGAGAGTTGCCCGTGGCGCCGTCCGGTTGCCCCGGCTGCGGAGGAGGCGCCAAAGCAGTGACTTTCGCATCCAGGCTCTGCAAGCTATTCTGCGCGGTTCCCAGTTGACCGGAAAGCTTGTCGAGCCGCGCTTTCACGTCATCCAGGCTGTCGGAGAGCCCCTGCACCTGGCTGGACATGGAGGTGATTTGCGAGCCGTTATTGGCCTGCATGTCTTGGATGGTTTTTTGGAGCGAACCCAGGGTGCTGCTCAGGCGGTTTTGCGAGTCGACGGACTGGCCGAGCAAGGTCTTGAGAACCGCGAAGTTCTGCGTCATCTGATTTTGCATCGTCTGCTGGTTCTGCATCAGGATCGCCACCTGCTGCTGCAGTTGGATGATCTCTCTGGCGACCGCATCGGCGGGCGGCGGAGACAACAGCGCCCCCATGACCAGTGCGGCGGCTATCGCCGCCGTGGTGATTGCAATTCCTCGTCCACGCAATGTCGTTCCTCCTTCATCGGCGCGCCCGCCGGCTCCGGCCGCCCTCGGGGGGCGGCGGCTGGAACCGGGGACGGGCCGACTATGACGAAATCACTGAGCCATGACGAAATGCGCTCGCCGGTTCTCCTGCCAGCAAGTCTCGTTATGCTCGGTGCAGAACGGATGTTCCTTCCCCCAACTCATCGTGTTCATCCGGCCGGCGGAAATTCCGAGCGATAGCAAGAATTGCTTGGCGGCGTCGGCCCGCCTCTGCCCCAGTCCCAGGTTGTATTCGAGAGAGCCGCGCTCGTCGCAATGGCCCTCGATGGTGACGTCGGTGTTCGGGTGCGAACGCAGAAACTCGGCGGTTTGCGTCAGTGCGTCACGCGCGTCGGGCCGGATGTCGGCCTTGTTGAAATCGAAGAAAGCGTCCTTGACGTCCCGGTCGAAAAGCTCCGCGAGCGTCGCGCTGGGCGCCGAGGGTTGCGCGGCCGACGGCGGACCCACGGTCACGCGAGCCGTATCCACGGCGTTTCCGCCCGGCCCGGTTGCCGTGATCGTGTAGGTCGTCGACTGGTTAGGAGTGACGGTTGACGAGCCGCTCGCTTGGACGGTGCCAATGCTTGGCTGCAAATCGAGGTTGGTGGCGTTCTGGGATGTCCATGTCAGCTTCGACGACTGGCCTTGCGTGATGAAATCGGGCGAGGCCGAAAGCTTCACCGTCGGCGGCGCCGGAGCAGCTGCTGGCGGCGTGGGAGCCGGAGGAAGTGCAGCCACCCGCTTTTTCGCGCAGGCGCCGGCAAACACGGTCAGAACCGAAACTGCCAGGATCAGGACGTACTTGCGAAACGAACTGTTTTCCGGACTACTTTCCATGCGTCTCCTCCTGAATGTAACTCTCTATCGGAGCAGCGACAGCGTACGGTCCGTGCTCCATCGTACCATTGCTGAATCCCCACATACGAGCCTCTACTGCTCCCCGATTTCCGCGCCCAATCGCCTTATTTCGGCGACCAACCGGGCGAGAAATTCTTGCCCCCCCGGGTCAACTGGCGCGCGCCACTGCCGTCGGCGAGCATCGTCCAAACCTGCCAGCTGCCGGTGCGATCCGACTGAAACACCAAATGCCTGCCATCGGGAGCCCAACCCGGCCGCTCGTTCCGGCCCGCATCGCGGGTCAGTTGAAGCAGTTGGTGGCTGGCAATATCCATCACGTAGATATCGTAATTTCCGTTTGGCCGACGCCAACTGAAGGCCAGAAGCTGCGCATTGGGCGACCAGGTCGGGTCCACCACGTAGCCCATGTCCGGCAGGACGATCTTGACGACATTCGATCCGTCCGAATTCATCATGTAAAGCCCCGGCAAACCGCTGCGATCGCTCACGAAAACAATCTGCTGGCCCGTCTTGGGATTCCAGACCGGCGATGTGTTCACCGAATGCGGGGTGAAGGTGAGCTCTTGGGGATTGCCGCCGTCGGGACCGGCGACCCAGATTTCCGGATCTCTGCGCATGCTGGACATGAAGGCGATATGGCGGCCGTCGGGAGACCAGGCCGGCGTCGCGTTCGTCCCCGGAAACCGCCGGAAATACAACATCCGGCCCGACGCCATCGAGTAAAGGCATATTTGCGCCGAAACCACTCCCCGGTACGGCACGAAACAGGTGAAGGCGATTTCCGATGCGTCGGGCGACCAGCGGGGCGTGATCGCTTCGGTTCCGAGGTGAGTGATCCGGTGCGCGTTTGCGCCGTCGTAATCCATGACCCACAGTTCGGAGATGTTTCCCACTTGATGGCTGTAGGCAATGTGCGTCTGGGCGATGCCCGGCACGCCGCCGGTCAGCGCCGCGACGATGTCGTCGGCGAGTTCATGCGCCAGCAGCCTGGCTCCTTCTTTCGTCGCCGCGCCCGAGTAGATTTTCGCCAGCACCGGCGGCGCCGACAGATTGGTCAGATCCATGAGCCAGGCCGATAGCGAAAGCTTCGTTCCCGAAGCCGTCAGATGACCAAAGGAGATCATCGCCGCATTCACGGGAGGCTGGCTCCATTGCTGCTGTTGCCCCTGAAACTGGCTGGGCTGCGAGGGCCAGGAGGAGGGTGTGGGATAAAAGCTCTTGCTGACCATGTCGATCACGCCCGAGTAATTCAGGTCTGCCCAAAGCACCTGGTTGAAAACCTGCGCCAGCGGCTGCGTGGCCGCGTTCCCCGAGGCGTAATCGGGCAGCGCCAACCGGACTTTGCTCACCCCGAGGCCGGTTCCCGTCCGGAACCAATCCTGCGCCGGCAGCGCCGCCGGCAGCGCCAAAAGGACAAGCACCCCGGCAGCCGCCGCCAATCCCCAAATCTTCCCGTGTTTTGCCTTCATCTGCGCACCCTTCATCGCCGGAAATCGAACCAAAATTCCACGTTCACATACGAGCCGGTATATCCCCCGGGAAGCGGACTGACCGGACTTGAGGACTGAATCGCCCGCACTGCCGAGGAGTCCACGGAGGAATACCCGCTCGATTGCATCACTTGAATATTCGTAATCGTGCCGTCCCGCATAATCTCAAAATCGATCACCGCCCGCGGCGCCGTCTGAATGGTCGGATCGACCGTCGCCTGCAGCCAGTTGCTGCTGACCCTGCGGCGCACCGCATCGACATACCAGGGAAAAAGCTTCCCAAATCCGCCTCCCGGCCCGCCCAGGCTCAAGCCTCCCTGCGTGCTTTTTCCCATCGTGAAGGTCGAATAGGGAACTTGCGGCGCCCCTCCCTGACCGTAAGGAACGGCATTCGGCGGGGGCTGCGCTTTGTTTTCGAGAATCTTCGAGGGCCGCGGGGTTTTGTAAACGGGCCGCTTTTCCTTCAAAAACGCCGGCAGTTTGATCGCGTTCGGCTGCACAGGAATTTTCGGCGGCGGCTCGGATTTATAAAGTCCCTTCGTCACGTCGACCACCCGGCTCGCCGTCACGGCGTCGGGGCTGGGCAAGGGAATCGCCGGCAAACTGCCGACCAGCGTCACCTGCACGGCCCCGCCGCCTCCGCCGCCTCCGCCCCACATCGCTCCTCGATTCGAAAGGACCGCCGAGATCACAAGCGTCGCCGCCAGAAAAACATGAAATGCGCCGGACCAGACCAGTGAACTGCCCAGCTTCTCGCCCGGCCGGCGTCTTCCGCCCGTTTCTTTAGCGTCCACGGGGCCTTTCGGTAATCGGTACGGTGACGACACTGATGTTCACAATGCCGGAACGTTCCAGTTGGTCGGTGACCGTGGCAAAGCTTCCAAACGGCACCGATTCGTCGCAACGGATGAAGACCGGCTGATGGGCGGGATCGGTCAGCTTCGCCTTCACCTTCGCTCCCAACTGATGAATGTTCACGGGCTTGTCGTCCAGGTAGACGCGCTGCGCGCGATCGATCGTAATGACCACCCGCGCCTGCTTGATCTGCCTGACCGTTCGCGTCTTCGGCAAATTCACCTGGATGCCCGATTGCAGCACCGGTGCCGTGATCATGAAAATCACCAGCAGCACCAGCATCACGTCGATGAACGGCACCATATTGATCTCGGAAAGGGAACTGCCGGGCGTTCGGTTGGGTGCGGGCATCGGCGGGCCTCTACCGCGACGGCAATGAGCGGCTCCCCTTCAGCGGAGCCGGGAGGGATGGCAAAGTTTCCCAAACGCCGGGACTCGAAATTGGCACCTGGCATCCCATGGCATCACTGGTCGAGCGTTTCAATGCGGGTGACGACCTCGGCGATGAAATTTTCCGTTCTCGTGGAAAAGTCTCGAATGCCATGCAGATAGTGGTTGTAGGCGATCACCGCGGGGATCGCGGCAAAGAGTCCCGCCGCCGTCGTGATCAGCGCTTCGGCGATTCCCGGGGCGGTGGCTCGCAGAGTGGTCGCCCCCGCCTGGCCCAGCTGGCTAAAAGCGTCCATCACGCCCCAGACCGTTCCAAACAATCCGATGAACGGGCTGACCGACCCGGTCGTGGCCAGGAACGGCATCCAGCGCTCGAGCCGCCGCGTCTCTTCGGCCGCCGCGAGTTGCATTTCGACGGCGATGATTTGCGGATTGCGCGCCGGACCCGGGTGTGGATTGCCGCCGCCGGACTGGCGGATCCACTCCTGGTAGCCGGCCTCGTAAACCGTCACCAGCGGCGAGCCGGAAGCCACGGCCTGGAGCGTGGCCGCATTCGGCATTTCCCGCGACGAACGAAACATCTTCAAGAAGCTCTTCGTTTGGGAGCCAACCTGGCTAAAAAGCCTGTGTTTTTCGAAAATGACCGCCCAGGAAAAGAGCGAAAAGATCAGCAGGATCAGCAGGACAATCCGGGCTACCCATCCGGTCTGTTCAAGCAGTCCAGTCAGCGGGCTTGCCAGCAACAATACGAGTGAATTTAGAATCGTCCACTCCCTCTCGGCGCCGGCGGAGAGCGGAAATCAATTCACCGTAGCACACAGCCTCACTACGGTCAAACCTCATCGGTCCCCGGCGTCCGTCATTGGTCAACTTGTGCCAATTCACTTCATTGGACGCGTCCACGGGCCCGCGTGCTGCCCGGCCGGTCCATCGAAACCGCTGTGCTAGAATGGCCGCGTCATGGCCAGCGTCGATATCCCCGTCGAAGCCCTCGCCGGTTCGCCGCAAGCAGGGGCCGGCACCGGCGGCCGCACGTTTTACCTCGAAACCTTCGGCTGCCAGATGAACGTCCACGACTCGGAGAAGGTGGCCGGCCTGCTGGTTTCCCGCGGCTACCGGCCCACTTCCGATCCCGAGCAGGCGGACGTGATCCTCTACAACACCTGCAGCATTCGCGAAAAAGCGGCGCAAAAAGTGTTCACCCAACTGGGACGCTATAAGAATGCCCCCGAGCAGAACCGGGTAGTCGCCGTTCTCGGCTGCGTCGCCCAGCAGGAGGGGGAACGAATTTTCCAGCGTGCTCCCTGGGTCAGTTTGGTCTGCGGTTCGGCCAGCTACCGCCGGCTGCCGGAACTGCTCGACCGCCTCGAAGCCGGCGAGCGCCGCGTGAGCGGCCTGGATCTGGACGTCGATGAAACCTTCGAGACCGAGGTCACGCGCCGCGATATCGCCTTTCGCGCCTACGTCACCATCATCGAGGGCTGCGACAAACGCTGCACGTTCTGCGTCGTTCCCAATACGCGCGGGCCCGAGCGCAGCCGCCCCTCGGGCGCCATCCTGACCGAGGTCGCAGGGCTGGCTGGCGCCGGTTTCACCGAAGTGCAGTTCCTCGGGCAAACGGTCGACTCCTGGCGAGACCCGGGCCCGCCCGGCCTCCGCTTTTCCCAGTTGCTTCTGGAGGCCGCTCGCGCTCGCGGCATTCGCCGGGTACGCTTCACCACGTCTCACCCGCGCGATTTCCATCCCGACATCGTGCAGGCGATCGACTCCTGCCCCTCCATCTGCGAGCACGTGCACCTGCCCGTGCAATCCGGATCGACTCGCGTGCTCGAGAGGATGCGCCGCGGCTATTCCCGCCAGGAGTATCTCGAGACGATCGCCATGATCCGTTCGGCTCGCCGCCCGATCAGCATCACCACCGACGTCATCGTCGGCTTTCCGGGCGAGACCGACGAGGATTTCGATCTCACGCTCGACCTGCTGGACCGGGTGCAGTACGACGGGGTGTTCGCGTTCAAATACTCGCCTCGCCCGCAAACCCCGGCGCTCGGATGGCCCGACCAGGTTCCCGAATCCGAAAAGAGCCGCCGGCTCGCGCTTCTGATCGAGCGCCAGCGCTCGATCCAAATCGAGCGGAATCAACGAATGATCGGCCAAGGCGTCGAAGTCCTGGTTGACGGGCGCCACCGTGCGCGCGAGCAATGGACGGGGCGGATGTCGAATCATCGCATTGTAAATTTCACTTCACCCGCTCCCGAACTTCTGGGACAATACGTGCAGGTAGTCATCACTCAGGCGGGTCCCAACAGCCTCGTCGGCGAACACACAGCGTAGTCGCGGGAGGCATCCATGGAAGTCGAGATGAAAATCCGAGGTCTCATGATGGATCCCGTCACCAACATGCCCGTCGTGGTTCTCCGGGATTCCGATGGCGGATCGATCCTGCCCATCTGGGTCGGCATCTACGAAGCCAATGCGATTGCCCTCGAGATCGAAAAGGTCCAGACGCCTCGTCCCATGACGCACGATCTGCTGAAAAACGTGCTCCTCGGGTTGCAGGTGCAGGTTCGCAAGATCGTCGTCAGCGACCTCAAGGACGATACCTTCTACGCCATGATCTGGATGGAACGCGACGGCAATATCTTCGCCATCGACTCGCGCCCGAGCGACGCGCTGGCGCTCGCGCTTCGCCTCGATTGCCCCATCTACGTCGAGGAGCAGGTTCTGAAGAGTTCCCGCGTTTCCGGCTCTTCGGCCGAAAACGCGCCGAGCGAGGAAATTCGCAAGTGGCTCGAAGGACTCGGCGACGAAGATCTGGGACGCTATAAGATGTAGCCGGCCCCCTCCGCGCCTCGAATCCCGCGTTTCCTCCCCGACACCCCGGTTTGCTGCTCGCGCCCCAGTCCCCCCCGCGGAACCTTTTCGCCGCCCCAGTGAATTTTCCGCTTGCATTTGCCCCTCCCGGGCGGCTACAGTCCTCCTAGTCATTGGGGCGAAAGTATTTATGCCCCTACATATAGTTGGGAGACTGCGCCGGGGAATTGACCAGCATCCTTGCCATTACGAATCAGAAGGGCGGGGTAGGGAAGACCACCACCGCCATCAATCTCGCTGCCGCCATTGCGCGGCGCAAACACCGCACGCTTCTCATCGATCTCGATCCTCAGGCGAATTCCAGTCTCGCTTTTTTCGATGTGGCCGAGCTCGCCAGCAGCATGTTCGATGTTCTTTCCGAGCAGCGGCTCGACGTCCGTCAAGTCATTCGCCCGTCCACGCTCCCGAACCTCTCTTTGGCTCCGGCCCGCCTCGCGCTCGCCAAACTCGAACAGCAGCTCGTCGGCCAGTTCGACGCTCCCTTCAAGCTCAAGGACGCCCTGCTGGGCATTCATAACGACTACGACTTCATCGTCCTCGATACGCCACCAACCCTCGGGATTTTGACGGTAAACGCGCTCGTCGCCGCCACCCATCTCCTCATTCCCGTGCAGGCCAGCTATTTCGCGATCGAGGGAACCGACGACCTAATCGAAACCTATTCCCGCATTCGAGCCCGTCCCAATCCGGACCTCAAGATCGCCGGCGTCCTCATTACGCTCTTCGACCGCCGCACGAACATCGCCAAGGACGCGGTCGAGCAGATCCGGTCGGTTTTCGGTTCGGCCATGTTCAAAACGCGCATCAGCCGCAACGTTCGCCTCGAAGAGAGTCCGGCGTACCGGCAGACCATCTTCACCTTCGCACCGGATTCGCCCGGCGCCCACGAATATCGCAAGCTTGCCGAGGAGGTCATTGCCCGTGTCCAAGCGGATCGGGTTGCCCGTCACTCTGAAGATGCGGCATGACGCCCACTACGTCGAGGCGCTGACTACGTTCAGCGGCGCTTCGGTGGGCCGCATGCTGCCGATCGAAAGCGTTCGTCCCGATCCCGAGCAGCCGCGCAAAATGCTCGGGGACGTCCGGGAACTCGCCGAATCCATCCGCGAAAAGGGCGTCCTCGAGCCCCTGCTAGTGCGCTACGTGGCGCGCGAGGACAGCTATTACATCATCTCGGGAGAGCGGCGCTACCACGCGGCGCGCGAGGCCGGGTTGCGCGAGCTGCCCTGCATCGAGAAAACCGCCGACGACGCCGAAATCCTCGAGATTTCCCTGATCGAGAACCTGCAGCGGAAGGACCTGACTCCGTTCGAGGAAGCCGATGGCTTGGCGCGCCTGGCCGAGCAGTTCGAGTACACGCACGAGGAAATCGCCCGCAAGATCGGCAAGTCGCGCACTTCCGTCACCGAGTTGCTCTCGCTGCGCCTGATCCCCGGCCCCGTGCGGCGCCATTGCGTGGAAAACGGCGTGATCTCGAAATCGCTCCTGCTTCAAATCGCCCGCCAACCCACGCCGTCGAAAATGAGCGACATGGTTGGCCGGATCTCCCAGGGCAATCTGACCCGCGACCAGGCCCGCCGCGCCAGGCAGCAAGAGCAGGGAAGCGCGCCGCGTCCCGAACCATATGTCTTCTCCTACCGGCCCGGCGACGATTCCTTCCTGCTCCGGCTCCAGTTTCGCAGGTCGCAGGTGTCTCGCGAGGAACTCGTCGCGGCACTCCATGATGCCTTGGCCTCCATCGAACGCTCCGCCAGCCGGGCCGCCGAGGCGGAAACCTCGCAACCCGCCGCCTAAAAAAGCCCCTTCGCACCGAGATGGAAGCACGCGTAGGGGCTCAGGGATCCGCCTCTCTGGCGTCCCAGCCACCCCAACCGATTTCAGTGGTGAAAAGCGTGGCGCCGCAGCCGCGCGTACCGGCGGACGTAAACTGCCACATTCACCACCAATACGCCGATCGCACCCCAGCGCAAAAGAGCCAGCGGAAAACTCGGCGCGACGACGACTTGCAGGTAATGAACGATGAAATCGCCATGGTAGGGCGTCCTGCCCGCCTCGGCCAGGAACCACTTTTGCGCCAAGGTCAGCGGGCACGGCCAGGAGACATTTTCCATGACCGCGCCGTAGAAGAGCGAAAGGATATGCAGCCGCTCGAGCGTCGGTCTTCCCTCGGTCACCAGGGCTCCGGCAACCACCCAGGCGTTGAAGAACAGGTGAACGAGCAAAACGAGTGCTGCCATTGCGAGAAAGAGTTCACCCATCGGCGCCTCCTTCGCCCGCGATTATATCCCGGTCAACGGGGAATGTGGCAGAACACGACAACGTCTGATAAGGTATATTATGTTTACTAAGAGGTCGGGAACGAATTCCCCGCTCGCTCCACGCCGTCCATCGAGCCCCGCCTTATCCCGCCACTCAGTGCCCGGCTTGGCATTGCTCCTGCTCGTAGGAAATGTACTGCTCGAGCATCTGGGCATTCCACCCCACCAATGGCCGTCCATTCACGAATAGCGTGGGCGTGCTGGTCACTTTCAGTTCATTGCCCAAAGCCATGTCGGCCTTGACGAGATTTTCGGTTTGAGGCGCCGAGATACAAGCCTGCATGGTTGCCGCGTTGAGGCCTGCCTGGGTAGCCAGGCCAACCAGTTTATTGAGGGCGTCGGCCGCGCCAATCTTGTCCTGGTCCTCGAAAATCAGGTTTCGGAGTTTGGAATAGTCGGCTGGGTTTTCCTGGTAGGCGCAGCGGCCGGCCAGCGCGGCGGTCATGGCCCAGGGATGGATCTGCGTGATGGGAAAGTCCATGAAGGTGAAGCGTACTTGCGGGAATTGGGGCTCGGCTTTCTCGATGCCCTGTTGAGCGTCGCGGCAATGCGGGCATTCGAAATCGCTGAACTCCACCACGTTGACGCAGGCCTTGGCCGGGCCGACGTGGGGATGGTTGGCGATATCGAGTTTCTGGAGGATCGCCGCATACGGATTAACCAGAAGGCTGTTGATGACGCCCCGGATGATGTACCGGCCGTCGTGGCTGACGTAAAGCATGGCATGGTCGCTCTGCCCGTGGTAGGTGATGGCGACGGGCACCTCGTACAATCCCGCGATGGGTGTCGGAACCGGCGGATTGACCTTGATTTCAAAGGCCGAGCCCCAGGCGTAGACCTCTCGCAGGAATGTCTCGACGTGATGCTCGATCTGGTCCGGCGATTCGCTCGTTTGTTGGGCCGCTTCCTGCCGGGCCCATAGCGAGAGACTGACGATCATGGCGCAAAAGACCAAGCTGGCCTGGAGAATTCGCTTCTTCATCGATTGACCCCTCATGAACCGCTCCCAGAATACCAGGGATTAGGTGAGATAGCGCTGAGCGATCGGGAAGCGGCGGCCGACGCTGAAAGCCTTCGAGGTGACCTTCAGGCCGAGCGCGGCCTGCTGCCGCTTGTATTCGTTCCGATCGACGCGGGTCGCCACGTTCCGCACCAGTTCGAGCGGAAGCTCGTAGTGGCCCGCGATCTCCTCGGCGCTTTTGAAATCCTCGACGTATGCTTTGAGAATCCGGTCCAGAACGTCGTAGGGCGGCAGGCTGTCCTGGTCGGTTTGATTGGCCCGCAGCTCGGCCGAGGGCGCTTTGGTGAAAACGGAGGCGGGAATCACGGGCTGGCGCGAATTGATCGTGCGGGCCAGCTCGTACACCATGACCTTGGGGATATCGGAGATCACCGCCAGGCCGCCCGCCATATCGCCGTAGAGGGTGCAGTAGCCGACGGCCAGTTCCGATTTATTGCCGGCGCTGAGCACCAGGCTGCCGAACTTGTTCGAAAGCCCCATCAGAAGGTTGCCGCGGATGCGCGCCTGAAAGTTCTCTTCGGTGACGTCTTCGGGAAGGTTGGCAAAGAGCGGCGACATCGTCGCTCGATAGGCGTCGAAAATGTCGCCGATGGGAAGCACTTCGAATCGAATTCCGAGATTGCGGGCGACTTCCCGGGCATCGCGCAGGCTCGCCGGGGAGGAATACGGCCCCGGCATCGAGACGCCCAGCACGTTTTCCGGCCCCAGGGCCTCGACGGCTATGGCGGCGACGAGCGAGGAATCGATTCCGCCGCTCAAGCCGATGACCGCCTGGGAAAAGCCGCATTTGCACACGTAATCGCGCGTGCCGCAAACCAGCGCCCGGCACACGGCATCGAGCTCGCCGGCCGGCTGGGCGTGGACGTCGCCGGTTTCCGCCTCGGTATCGAACAGGATCAGATCCTCATCGAACGCGGCGGCCTGAGCGGCGATGCGGCCGTCGGCGAGGACGGCGACGCTGGTTCCATCAAAGACGAGGCTGTCGTTCCCGCCCACCTGATTGACGTAAACGACGGGCACGCGGTACTGCCGCGCGATGGCGCGCAGCATGTCGTAACGAAGCGCACGCTTATCGATCGTGAAGGGGGAGGAAGAGATGTTCACGATCAGGTTGGCGCCCGCGGCCATCAGCTCGGCGACCGGATCGCGTTCGTAGAGGCGACTAGCCCAAAAGCCCTTTTCGTTCCAGATGTCTTCGCAAATCGTGAGTCCCAGCCGGCTGCCGTGGAAGGGAAAAACCGACTGCCGCTCGGCCGGCTGAAAGTAGCGGCTCTCGTCGAAAACGTCGTAGGTGGGAAGCAGCATCTTCTGCTGCTCGAACAGGATTTGGCCGCCGGAGATCAACGCGGCGCAATTGGCCGCGCGCTTGCCGGTTTTGCTCCGCGCCTGCCCCACGTAGCCGACGACGGCGGGCAGCGGGATTTCCGCGGCCAGACGCCCCAGTTCGAGGCGGTTGCGCTCGACAAAGTCGGGCCGCTCGATCAGGTCGTGGGGCAGATAGCCGCAAAGGCAGAGTTCGGAGAAGACGGCCAGGTCGGCTCCGCGCTCCCGCGCCTGGCGGGCGAAGCGCAGAATCCGGGAACGATTGCCGGAGAAGTCGCCGACGGTCGGGTTGATCTGGGCCAGGGCAATCTTCATGGGTCAGGACACAATCCTAACGCAATTCAAAGAAAAGGCCCCCTCGGAACAAGGGGGCCTTTTGGGGAAGGCGAGGAAAGGCCGGATCAGGCGCTAAAAGAAGAGCCACAGCCGCAGGTGCTGCGAACGTTGGGATTGTTGAACTTGAAGCCCGCGCCCTCGAGCGACTCCACAAAGTCGATTTCGACGCCGTCGAGATACATCTCGCTCATCTGATCGACCAGGAGTTTCAGGCCGCCGTATTCATACACGTTGTCGTTGTCGCTGGACTGATTTTCAAAGGCCATGTGGTAGGTAAACCCCGAGCAGCCCCCGCCGACTACCGCAACACGCAGGCCGCTTGGCGACGGGTTCTGCTGATTCATGATCTCTTTGACCTTCTCAACAGCCACCGGAGTCAGAGTAACCATAATGACTTTCGATCCTCCTGTGAGAACCTGCTTCAATCCTGAATTATACCAGATTTCACCGGCGATTTGGCGCGCTTCATTCCTTGCCTGGCAGTTCCCTGCCCGAAACCTTCCCTGGCGGCCGCCGCCCGATCCGCCAGTTCCCTTCTCCGCCCATGGCGTTACGGCTGGCGAGCCTCGCCGCAGTGTAAAGGATGTCCCGGGACAACCTGTAAAGGATGTCATGTGCCTGAACACCTTAGAACGGAAGGGTGCGGCGCCCAGGGCCGTCTTGGCGTTTTACGTCTGCCCCACCCGCCCCACCCGAAAAATCAGGCGGTGTAACCACCGCAAGGATGCGCCACCCGCCCGACGGCAGGAACGTGGCCAGGATTTTGCTCTTGATCCGGCACGAGTGGATCATATCACCGAACAACGCGCACCCTTCGCCAACAACGCGAAGGATGCGGCACCCGCCATTACTCGGAAAGGCGGTGGGATGCGCCACCCGCCACCCGAAAAATCAGGCGGTGTAACCGCCGCGAGGGTGCGCCACCCGCCCACCCGCCCTGAAACGCTACGGGGTCGGCCGCCCTGCCTCACCCTACGGGTGCCACCGGCCGGTACAAAAATGAACATCGCCGCCGCGCTGTTTCTGCCTGGCCGCCGCCTCCCGGATCCGGCTGCGGCTAGGGCTGATCTCAACGTCGAGTGGCACCCGTTTCCACTCCGACTTGAGACGGCAGAGCTGCCTGTCTCCCATGTAGATCGTCAGGTAGGACGGCTCAGTTGGGGGGAAGTCCCAGGCGGGATGGCCCGCCAGATGCGCTAGGCCCGCCTTGTCCATCCAGTACATCCTGTTCACTTCGCCGAATGGCCAAAACTTATAGATCACCGAGGATAGCCCTTGTTTCAATGATGGCGCAAAGTAAACGTTGATCTGGTGGACCTTCCCTTCCCGGCCGACGGACTTCCCGATATCAAGGAAGGCAGGCGCACAGCCTCCAGCGTAAATCTCATCCGCAATAGCCAGGAGGACAGCTCCCACGTCCCTCGGAGTCACGGGCCCCGTGGTGCGCGCTAGGGCGCCCTGGTCCGGGGGCGCGCTCGGTTGGGCCCTGCCTGCTTGTGAGGCCCGACACCTCAAACCGCCAAGCGCGAGGAGGGTCGCCCCGGCGATGACCATCGTCGTTCTAACCATGCGTGCCTCCTAGGGTATGATCAAAATCCAAACGTCCACGTTCTTTGGTACGTCGCCGCCGCCCGAGGCGTTTAAGAACGGGCCGTAGTATGCCACCGGGGTCACAGGGTGGGCCCAGGGCGGAGCGGGGTGGCCGACCCAGTGAAGGTAGAAGTGAGTTGCTCCGCGGGTTGTGTCCGGCGTCCGAGCTGCCTGTATGGCCGCGGCTTGTGAATCTTTGTACTCCGCGTTATTTCTGTTCTTGAGGGAGACGTATGACGACGCTACGCCCCGAGCCAGGTGAATCGCCTCGCGGTTGATCAGTACGTGGCCTATCCCCACTCTGGCGGAGCGCATCTGCGTCGCGCTCCCGGAGCCGCTCCTCTCCGTCGGCCGCAGGCCGCCAGTTTCGTTATAGATGATGTTGCCGTTCCTCTCCTGCGTGCTATTGATCTGCTTTGGCGCTGGCGGGCGAACGGGAGGCCGGTGGGAACCCCCGGCGCACGTTGTTGAGAAAAGTGGGAGCTGGCAGTGGCCGTCGAGGTCGACGTTGGTTTCCGGATTGTCGAGCGTGTAGTTGTACAGGTTCAGGCTTTGCGGATTCGA